>Ga0315283_10000013_pt1 | contig 87748 bp, 63 predicted proteins | sample YL17G09_0_MG_FD_204541 | JGI IMG/M metagenome (GOLD analysis project Ga0315283, IMG submission 204541) | Sediment microbial communities from Yellowstone Lake, YNP, Wyoming, USA - YL17G09_0 | ecosystem: Environmental > Aquatic > Freshwater > Lake > Sediment | place: USA: Wyoming | collected...
TTGTCTTGAGTTTGGCCGTATATTTCTCTTTACGAGGAAAAATAGGGAAAAGAGGGATTATCTTTCTTTTTGGGCTAATCGTAGTTAGCGCCTTGGTTTTAATTATAAGATCTATAAATCAAAAACCACATCTTCAACCCATATTCTCTACAATAATGAGATTAAATTATTGGAAGGATACGTTAAAGATTATTAAAACATGGCCTTTATTTGGCGTGGGGTTGGGTAATTTTAATCTTGCCGAGTCGCGCTTTGCCCACAACTCTTACTTGCAAATTTGGGCAGAAATGGGAATCTTAGGGTTTATCTCAGTTTTATGGCTTATTATCGCTATATTTAAATCTGCGCTTATAAATATTAAAAAAGTTACTCAAAAGAGTCAAATCGCTAGCCTCGTTGCAGCAAACGTTATTTTCCTGACTCATAACTTTGTAGACTTTACTTTCTTCTTGCCAGAAGTCGCTCTAATTTGGTGGCTGATTTTAGGTTTAACCGTAGCGAAAGAATGAATGCGATTATTGTAATCCCAACCTATAATGAAAAGGACAATATCCGGCCATTAGTGGAAGAGATATTTAAGGTTGTACCGGACATAAAGATACTTATTGTAGACGACAATTCACCCGACGGCACAGGCAAAATCGCCGATGAGCTAAGCAAAAGATATGGACAGGTTAAAGTATTGCACAGAGAAAAGAACGAAGGCTTAGGCAGGGCATATATCGCTGGCTTCAAAGAAGCCTTAAAAATGAACCCCGATTATATCTTACAGATGGATGCCGACTTTTCCCATCATCCCAAATACATCCCACTGTTTTTAAAAGAAAACGCTAATTGCGATATCGTCTTGGGTTCGCGCTTTTTAAATGTCAAAGGGCACCCACTCAGTATCTCCGCTCTTAGCCTCTGGGCTAACCGCTATGTAAAACTAATCCTTGGCTTAAAAGTTACTGATAGTTTGGGAGGGTTTAAGTGTTTCCGAAGAAGAGTAATCGAAGACATAGATCTGGATAAATTTATGTCACGGGGTTTTATCTTTCAGGCCGAATTATCTTATCGCGCCTTTAAAAATAACTGTTTATTTCGTGAAATACCTATTATGTTTTATTCTCGCAAATCCGGATTTTCTAAAAAATCGAAAAGAATAATACTGGAAGCATTCTTCAAGACTCTACTGTTCAGGTTGCTCTAATCGCTGCCACCGTATAATTTTCCAAACACCATTTTCTTTTGTTAACGTACCGGCTCTTCTCACTTTCCCGCCTACTTCTTTTAGACCACGCAAATTAAAGGCTTTCCAACTAGACGTAACCTCAATGGTAGCCACATTTTTTCCTATATTTGGATTAATTATCTTTATGTCTCCATAAGAGTAATTAATGTGTGTTTTATGAAAAACGTCCATTGCTTCCCTTACAATTGTCTTAAATTTTGCATAATCTTGTTTGATATTACCAAGTTCGTCTTTAATAGAGTAGTTAGCCGAAACGTTAGCCATATAAGAGTCTAAATTATTGTACTTATAGCTTTCATGTATATTTTCTATAATCTTTTTAATTGCTGAAAGTTCTTGTTCTTGCTGTGCAAAAAGAGGCATAACCCCATGGCTTGCTTGTGCCATCATAAAGAATATAATACATGAAATTAATTTTCTCATTTCATTCACCTCCACTAATTTGAATTTAAGCACTTCGGGGAGAGAATGTCAATGTAATTGTGCTCACCGTTCATTTAATTCCTTTTTGCAATACAAATCCACAAAAATCCCATCAAATTCTTTTCTATCCAGCACCAAATAATTATCCTCCATCCATTTTCTTACCTCCTTTTCATATTAAAACAATACTATGTTAAATTTTCAAAATTTTTTTACCACCCTGACTGACGCTCGGGCGTGGCGGAATCCTCTTACCTCCTCTCTGGGCGCGCCCTCGCTTTCATCGCGGACGAGATTTCTGCAGAATCAGCTGCTGGCGCATCTCCTCAAATTTTTAAAATCTCAGACGTCCATAACTAAAGATTGAATCATCTAATCGGTAAAAACAAGTCAAGCCATTTATTTAAAAATGGGCTGCATTTTTCCGGTTTTAGATGTTTCCACGAAAGCCTAAAATCATCAAAGAACCTCTTTACTATTGACTTATCCTTGTAATTCAAAGCTTTCCATGCAATCTCTCTGGTTATTGTTCTGTTCCTAATCAACTTGCTAATTTGCGCTGCGTATTCTTCGTTACTATGCAATTTCCGATAGATACACACGTCGAACTGCAAGCCAGCGGAATCTGTCTCGGTTCCTCCGACATCGGTTGGCAATTTCCATCCTAATTCTCTTTTGATAATTTCTATATTTTTCTCTACATCAAAAGACTCATACCGGAAAAGTGGTAGATGTTTAACTTCAGAAACGGGATCGTTTTTACGCGGCTCCGACCAAATAATATCAGGTATTCTGGTCCGTAAATAATTTGGCAAAATTTCGTTCAAAACTTTTATATAAGCTTCACGCCAATTTTTCCAATAATCGTAAGAATAGATTCCGGTAGATTTGAAATTTAATCTTCTTTCCCACTCCTTAAAGAGATTAAGTTCATCTTGAGAGTTACCCATGATAAGCAAAGGAATGTTATATTTCTGCAAAATTTCGTAAATTGCCTTTTGATGCATTAAATTATGCACCAAATTTATTGCGCGCGGCCTCATGCCGCTTTTAACAATCGCGGCCCGATAGACTTCTTTATAAAGATTCCAATCATAACTAACAATGATGTGGTCAACGCTGAGCTTTTTCACAACGTTGAATCTATTTTTCCATGCTTGTTCTGAAGCAAGATAATCGTCACCCGTTATAGCCAGAACGTTTAAGTTGTATTTCTTTTTTAAAAGGTAAAGGGCATAAGTACTATCCTTGCCTCCAGAGAACGCAACCGCACAGTTATATTTACCACGATTTCGATATTTATGTAAAACTTTATTTAAGGCCGCTTCGCCCAAGACGTCAACGTCTTCCTTTTTATACAAAGAGCACAAATTACAAATACCTTTATTATTCAAAGAAACACCGGGGTATTTGTCCGAAATAACACATCTCTTACATCTTTTATCAAATTTCTTGTTCACTTGTTTTTTCGTATTACTCATAGATAGCAATGCCGTGTTAGATTGCCAATTTTCAAGGAAATATTGCGAAATTGCTTAAAAAGGTTGGTTAGACAATTTCTTGTAAAACAATATGAGTAAAAGTCTTCTTGGGTAAGAATAGCACCTGTAGTTTTTGAATAAACTGGATTTTTCAAACCTCATCTTTTATACCAATCAATTCTCCAAAACAGTACAATGTTAAATTTTCAAATGAAATAATAGTTTAGAGATAATTTAAAAATCTTTAGGCGGTTTTTCAGCAAATTACTGTTAAAAATTAACTCAAACCACACCAATTCCTTAACATTATTATTTTACAACTAAATCGACGTTTGGGCAATAAAGATCTATAAATATGCCATCAAATTCTCTGCTCTCTAAGAGCGAATAGTGGATTCGCATCCAGTCCCTTACTGATTGTGCATGTAAATTTAGAATACCATTTCTTGCCCACGATGAAGAAATCAACCATAGCCTTCTAAAATTGTATTGCTCAAGGCTTTTACTAGATCTCTCCTCATTTAATATTATCACGCGCCTTGAAGGCAGAGGCATGTCAAGGTATCTACCGTATCCGTATTTTTCTCCGCACCCCCTCCAGTATTTATCCAATTTTGATCTGATGACAAAAACAAAAATATCTATCTTTTCACTAGCTATTTTTTGTAAATTTAAATAGTAAAATAAACTAAGGTCAGTTGGTTCTGAATAACCTATTGCATCTCCTTTTATAAATCTTTTGTTAATATAATCGGCTGCGGGCTTAACGGGTTTTTTTACGGGCGATCCTGCGTAATGATGTTGAGATAAAGGCAGGCGATAAGAAAAATAATTATGCAAACAAAATATATTCGGCAGTAATATAGAAAGATACACAGCGATTTCTATGCTACGCATCTTAATTCTTGCCAATCCAGCAGCGATGATTATGTAGTAAAACGGAGAGAACAACATCAGTTGCCTATCAAGGTAGATGGGCATTCTCTGTGAAATTAAATATGTAAAAATTATGGGAATGAATAAGAATGAAATTAGAGATATTAACTCTTTTCTTTTTTCTTGCCACCAGCATTTAATCCCTAAAATAAATAATAAAGAAAATATTATAAAAGTAAAAAGATAAATCCAGAGCGTAGCATTATAACCAACATTAAAGTTTTCAAAAGTTATAACCACTGAATCAAGATGGGGCTTCGGGATCCAATAATTATTTATTATACCGCTGATTCGATAAGATAAAGCAGGGAAAAATAGTAAAAAGGCAACTGCTACAAATATTAAACTCACCACATAATGTACTAATAATGACTTGCGTTTCTCTGGGAAAAATAACATTCCCGTCAAAATTATTATGAATAATGACATGGAATCTGTAGTTAAACCTAAAATCGATAAGCCAACAAAACTCATCCACAGATATAGCTTGTTCTTTTTTAATGCTAAAATATAGATATAAACAATTAGCATTATCAGAAAAATTAGTAAGCTATATGCTCTTGCTTCCTGTGAATACCATATGTGTATTGGCGAGATAGAAAGAATGAAGGCGCTTAATAAACCGCTTTTAATGTTAAAAAGTTCCTTTCCAAGCCTATAGATCAGAAGTACTGAGAAAGAACCGAACATCATCGATAAGAATCTCAGGGAAAATTCACTTGAGCCAAAACACATTACCCACGGTTTCAACAAAATATAATATAGATTACAGCCATGCGAAGTGTGAAATAAGAGCTGACAGGAACTGAGCCTATTGGAGTAAACAAAAGAGGCAATTTCATCAAACCATAAATTATGACTTCCTAAGTTGTATAATCTTATACTTATCCCGAGTAAGAAAATCAACCATAATATATTCTTATAGCTTTTCCATAAAAATATTCGCTTAACCAGTGTATTCATTATAGTATAAAAGTTATTAAGAAAATTAAAAATACAATGATCGTAAGATTATTTAATCAACACTCTAATTACTATATTGCTTTTAATATCTCTAAATATTTCTTCAGTTCTCTCTTTAAATATTTTCCCAATCTTATAAAAAAAAATCTCCAGCCCGATAAATACTTGCTATAAATACGAAAGTCGAAACAATATTCTGTCCAGAGACGATTTAAAAATAAATAAAACCGAAATAAAGGAAGTTCTATTAATAACTGTGCCTGTGGTAAAAGAAAGGGAAATTCTACTATCAAACCAAAGAGCTGATTTAGATTTTTTATTTTACGTATCTTGTAAGCAGAAGAGCGTGATTCCAAATTTACATATAAATCTTCCTGAAGAAATGATTTTAATTGTTTGAATTCTGGATATTTAGCTAGGAAATTATAAATAGCCGTATTTTTTTGAACAAAAAATATGCTTGCTTTGGCTAAATCAGGGCGACATTGTATATTTAATCTTAGTGTATCTAAATCATCTTCCAATGAACCAAAAGGTATGCCGAGCAGGTTAGTTGTCCTTAATCTAATCTTGTATCTCTTAATTATCTCTGCTGCTTGGATAATCTGTTCTTTAGATATTGCTTTCTTTAAGACTTCATTACGCAGATAATCATTTGCAGTCTCAATGCCCATTGTTACAGAAAAACACCCTGCCTCTTTAAGATATCCCATACTCTCTGGTGTAACTAAGTCTGCGCGAACATAACAGTAAAATGGAAGCCCTATCTCTTTCCTGTATTTTCCTGAGAATTCTCTTAGCCAGTCAAGGGAGATATTGAATACTGTGTCGTAAAAAGCAATAAACTTCACATTAATATTTTTCTTGAGTTCCCTTAGCTCTGCAATCACATTATCTACACTCCTACGCCGGAACTCACCTATTGCCGTACAGAAGGAACATAGATAAGGGCAACCTCTACTGGTCATTACAGATGACATAAGAATACTGGAAAAAAGCGTTCTATCAGCAAAAGGTAAGGTGTCTAAATCTTTGATTAGAGGCCTAGTCGGATTTCGGAAAATTTGATTATCTTGTTTTATCCACCAATTTGCAATGTCAGTAATAGGCCTGCCTTCTTGTAAATTATTGGCTAATTCTAACAAAGCATATTCTCCCTCACCTATACAAACTCCATCCAGACCCGGCTCATTTATCATCTCAGGAAAAGCAGTAGGCTGCGGTCCGCCAAATATCGAAAATACTTTAAATTCTTCTTTAATCTTGCGGTTAAGGTCGAGGTAATACCTGACAATATTAAAATGTACGCTGTAGGCTAATATGGTAAAATTGTTATTTTTTATCTTTCTTTTAACCTTATCATATTTGGCTTCCGCCATGTCAACATTGTGGCCTGCCTTTTTTGATATACTAGAAAGACATGAGATGCCTAATTGTTCTATATTTAAATCTTCGACTAAAAAAAGTATGTGCATTCGCTAACCAACTTAAGTTTACTTTATAAAATTGATTTAATATCGTTGTTCTCGTGGACAGGCTTGACTAAAACATATAGGAAATATAAGAAATATGGAATTATATATAAATATAAAAAAACTGACCTGGGCTTCAGTAATACAAACTTATAAATTGCTTTTAAAACTCTCCTGCGATAATGAGTATTTCTCCTTTTGATTTGACTCCAGGCTAAACCATTTAATTCATCAAAGGAAAGCATATGGCGCATATAACAAGATGGAAGCAAATTCGTAATTTTATAGCTATCGGGATTATTGTATATTGGCGAACCATGCATCAGAACAAATTCTGTAACTCTGGAGAAATAAATATATTTCCTGTTCTTTCTAATAAATTCAATAGTGCGATTGATGTCCTGTTGCGTTTCATGAGGATAGCCTGCCATAAAACCAAGATGGATATTTATTTTGAATTCATGAGCGTCCCTAATGATTTTACTCGCTTCTTCAGAAGTAAATCCTTTATTCATCATTTTAAGCATTCTGTCGCTACCTGACTCGATTCCAAAATGTAGAGCAAAGCATCCAGCTTCTTTGATCTTCTTAAGGAGAAGCTTATCTATTCGGCTGTCAATTTTAGCATATGCTTCCCAAATTATATTTAATCTGCTTTTTATAAAAGACCCCAATAGCCCATCTAAATATTCAATAGAATTGTTTATTGTTAAGTCGCATAAGATAAATTTATTGCAGCTATACCTTTGTTTCATTTCTCTTAATTCGCTTATAACTTTGTTGTAAGATTTAAATTCTATTTTTTCATATTTGTTTCTATCCACGCAAAAACTGCACCTACTAATACAGCCTCTTGTTATTTGATATGGTAGCGTAACATTTTTTTCAAATCTAGTACTTTTATATGCACTTATTGACAAACCATCAAAATCAGGGGCAAGCATGTCTTCTATGGGGAAATATTCCGTGGGGTTAGCCATTAATTTTCCATTATGACTATAAATCAAGTTCGGTACTGCGGAAATAGAGGTTCCTTGCTTTAAATGATTTATTAGTTTAAGTAGCGGCACCTGGCCATCGCCTATAACCATATAATCCACAAATTTAAATGCTTCAGGATAAAGGTGTCCATAGAGTGTTACGAAAAAGCCACCAAAGACGATAGGGATATTGGTTCTTTCTTTTATCTTTTTTGAAAGTAGGATAGCAAAAATAAATTGACGGAATGCCGATATAGAAAACCCAACGAGGTTAAAATCATTTATATCGGTAGAATCTAATACCTTTTGAATAAGCGCATCCAATTTTCCATTATCACTGCTTAAGCTACTTGCATATCTATAAATATCATTTTTATATTTGTAAAGATCTAAGCTTAGCTTACGCTTAGTTAAAAAATAACAATCATACCTAAAATGATTAAACTTTATTGCAAGATCATCTTGTTCAACCCAAAAATTGCTCTTCCGCAAAAAAGCCGTCAAAACAGCAATTCCGTAAGGAAAAAAAGGCATTGGAATTGCGAAAAAATCTCTATAATCTTCAAACCAAGGAGGGATGATAAGTTTAATTTTAAATTCGCTATGTTTGCTCAACAATTTTTAATTTTGAAATAATAAAGTTAAATTTACCCATTTTTGTACGTGGGATATGCTCAACAAAGCTTATGCATATATTCAGTTGTTCATCAGTCATTTCTTGCATAGCCTTAACTAATTCCTGTGAATCATGTTCCGAATATTCTTTTCCTCTTACAATATTCACCATGATTTTATTTTCTTCTTGCTGAATAAACTGACATTGTTTAATATTTTTAAACTTCCTAAGAAAAACAGATAATGCGGTAGAAGAGATATGTTTATCTTTATATTTAATTACTTCATTTGTCCTGCCATCAAGTGATTTTAATAATTGTAGCCCTCGTCCACACGAACAAGGTATCTTTGAAATTGAACCAACGTCTCCTATATCATACCTTATAAAAGGGAAAGCAAAATTGTAAAATCCAGTTGTTATCATTTTTCCCAAACAACCTTCAGGTAATAATTCTCCATTATTATCTACTATTTCTAGAACCCCCTTTTCCATATTAACGTGCATTCCTTCATGTTTTGAGCATTCGCAAGCAGAAATTATACGCTCGAGCGAACCATAGTAGTTATAAGCCTCGCACTTAAACTGTTGCTCTATCAGCTCCCTTTGATATGGGAATAGATTTTCAAAACAACTTAAGAAACATCTAAAATTAATATCATTGATATTATTTTCTTGTGTATAGCAGGCTAAATGATAAAGAAATGAAGGATTCCCCTTAGCATAGACAGGCCTGAATTGTCTAATTAATTTAATATGTTCATTCAAAGAATGGGGTTCGGTAGATAATAATAATCTCTTCAGGCATGGCTCAAATAAGTAAGTATCATTAATTCTTTTCTCAATAAAAGGCGCTGTCCATAGATAAATATATTTATCAGAAATTTTGATATTTATTAAATTTAAAAGTCTCAGCATAAATCCATATTCAACAAATTCATAACAATCATCACGATAAAACTGGGTTGATTCTCCAGTTGATCCACTGGTTTTCAATAAATTTAAATGCTTTTTATTTGCTTTCCGTGAAATTAGCTTATCGAAGTTATTTACTATATCTTTTTTAGTTAAAATAGGAAGTTTCCTTAGTTCTCTAATAGATTCGATATCCTCTGGAATGAAATGTATTTTTTTTAAAACCTCTGAATAATATGGGACATTATCATAAGCGTATCTTAATATTTCCTTTAGTTTTCCTAATTGATATTGCTCTAATTTCCACTTAGGCCACCATTGCGCTTGTTTCAAAAATTGATAGAAGTTGCGGCATTTTATTAACCCCAAACTTATAGGCAAATAATTATATAAATACAAGTTGCCAAATGATTCTTTTAGCCAGTTAGGGCTAACATATAATAATTTATTTATGACATTTTTTAATTTATCTTTTTCTATCATTTGACTGAAAGACCATCTAAACTAAAAATCATTCTTATGGATGAAATCTTCTCATTGAAAGACACCAAATAATCCCTTGCGGGCAGCATTCAAAAAAACAGATTGATCTTTTCACGATCGCATCCACACTTTTTATAACACTCAATAATTCTACCTCCTTCTCGCCGAATTACTCTTGTGTAATGCAGCCTCAACAATGGCACAAGTATCTCAAAGGCTTCTCCAGCTTCTTCAAAGCCATTATTTTTTAAGGCTTTGACTGCAGCAAAATTCTGTGGCGATGCAAAGGCCAAGGCTTTCTCGTACCCTTTCTGTTTAATTAGTTTTAGTCTTTCAGCGATCATTCTCGTAGCAATCCCTCTGCCTCTGTATTCCGAAAGAGTAAAGGCACTGAACATATAGGCCTCCTTATCTTGCATTCTGACAAAATTTTTCTGTTCGAAACTTATCCAGGAATAATATACAATCTTGTCATTATCAAGAGCAATAAAGCAATTTTTCCCCTCTTCAAAAAGTCTTAAAAAATACTTTAGTCTCTTTACTCCCACAATTTCTTTCAAATCATATATATCATCTCTATCCGCTTTCTTTATTTTGATATCTGTCTTTATTTCAGTTTCAAAAATGGGTTTAGAATTGGACCAACTTAGCAAAAAGTATCTTCTATAAGAAAATATCCAAGATACCAGATAATATAATGTTTCTTTTAAGTATGCTCTAAAACCTTTTTTCCTAAGTTTGGTAGCTATATTCTTCTTAAAATCTTTAATTTTCATCTTGTCAATTGTTCATGGACGCTATCCGGACTGTCTTCGGTTTTATTGACTGCTGTCCTAGTTAAAATCATTATTTTGTTGCCCCCTTTTAAATATTTCTGAAATATCTCTGGAGAAGCTTAAAGTATTGTTTCAACCCTTTAGTGTATTTTTTAGATCCTAATGAACTTCCTGCCCATATTCGATAATATTGGCAATAACCCAACCAAGTATAATAAAACAATGCATAAATCCAGCGCAAAGGAAGCTTTATAAGGAACTGTAATATTGGAAAAAGAAATGGAAATTCCACTACTATACTGAAAAGTTTATAGAGATTTTTTATTTTGCGTGCGGTGGGTATAAAGGCATATGAATCCAGGCATGCGTACTTATATGGTCTTTGGAGTACTTTATAGTCTTTAATTACGAAATTACATAAATCAGTATTTTTAAAAATTGTAGTCATGTACGCCCTGCCATAATCAGGTCGATATTGAATGTTTAATTTTAGTGTATCCAAATCATCCTTCAATGAACCAAAGGGTATGCCGATCATATTATTTATCACTAATCTAATTTTATACTTCTTAATAGTATCGACAGCGCAAGTAATCTGGTCTCTAGATATGCCTTTTTTTAAGACTTCATTGCGTAGATAATCGTTTGCTGTCTCAAGACCCAAACTAACAGAAAAACAACCTGCCTCTTTAAGGTACCTTGTAACTTCCGGAGTAATCAAGTCAGCTCTAACATTGCACCAAAAAGGAAGCCCAACTTCTTTTCTGTATTTCTCGGAAAATTTTTTCAGCCATTCGGGAAATAGATTAAATATTGAATCTCGGAAAACAACAAATCTTGCATATTTATCTGTTTTAATCTTTTTTAATTCCTCAATCACATTTTCTACGCTTCGATAACGGAATGGAGACTTTTGAAGACAAAAAGAACAACTATAGAAACAGCCTCTGGTGGTTACCATTGTTACAATATCGAAACACGGGAATAATGTTCTATCAGCAAAAGGCAAGCTATCTAAATCTTCTACTAACGGACGAGGAGAATTATAGAAAATCTCACCGTCTTGCTTTATCCACCAGTTTGAAATACCAGTAATGGGCTTTCCTACAGCAAGATTGTTGACCAAATCTAATAAGGCGAAGTCTCCCTCACCTATACAGACACCGTCCACGCCTGGTTCATTTATCACTTCAGGAAAATATGTGGGGTGAGGCCCACCGAAGAAAGATAGCACGTTGAATCTTTCTTTTATTTTATGATTCAAATTAAGATAATCTCTGATAAAAGTAGAAACTGAGCTGAAGGCTAATATCGGGAAATTATCCTTCCTTAACTTTCTTATTATTTTATTATAGTTAGCCTCCACAATATCAGCGGAATGATTTGCTTTTTTAAGAATACTTGACAGCAGCATAATTCCGGGATGCTCGGCTTCCAAGTCCCTAACAACGAAGAGAACTTTCACCATGGGTCCTTATATATGCCACATAAAGGTTATGTTTTAAAATTTATTTATCCCTATAGCATATTAGTATATATATTGATTTAATGTTGCATAGAGATAGGAAACTCTCGATTTTCGCTTTGCGAATTTATATATTTATTGTGGAACTCTGTATTTCGCATAATGCAATCAGAACTTTCCAAAGTCTTATATAAACTGTGTCGAACCATACGCCCCCAGATATGTTTCAACGGCTCATTTCTAACATTACCAAAAGATAGAGGAACAAAACCACAAGGCTGCACTTCACCATAGGGCGATACGTAAAAAAGCTTTTTTAAAATAGCGTTGCATTCAGTAAAAACATTACAGACTCCCTCTAAATATACATACGTTGGTTCTAGAAGATTAAAAATGTATTTTCTCTCTTCTTCCGAAAAAATTATTTCTTGATGTTTTAACCAACGCCCAGAAGGAATACCTAAAAGCAGTCTTACCCCTGTGGCACCCATTTCTCTGGATAATAATATAATCTGCTTTACATCATCTCTGCTAATATTTTCTGGAGTAACATATGTCGAAATAAATACATTAATCTTCTGCAGGACACAAACTCTTATAGCATCAATAACTTTCTGGTAACATCCTGTGGTCCTCCGTAGCCGATCGTGAATATTAGCATCAAAGCTATCTAAGCTGAGGTTTATAAAAGAAAGGCCTTTCTGTTTTAACATACGCACCAAATCTGAGGTTAGCAACAAACCATTTGTGCTTATTGCGGCAATAATACCTTTTTTTGTACAAAATTCGATTAATTCCATAATGTCTTTGCGCAAGAGGGGCTCTCCTCCGAAAAAGACTACAATATAGACACCCAAACGTTGCGCTTGTAGAATTATTTTTTTTATTTCCCCTGTTGTGAGCTCGGCCTTGTTTTGATCAAAATACCCATTAACTCCACAATGTACACAATTTAACTGACATCTATAAGTCACTCCTAGTACTAGAGTATTTGGAGCATTTTTTATTAAAAATTGATTTTTTATTTTTTTATATATTACCCGAATCCGGCTTGACAGAGGTAGCGGTTTCAAAAAAATATTGTAATTATTCCTTTTAATTTTTAACCAATAAATAAAACTCATGCGCCCTTTATTACGTTAGAGTGGTTCAAAGCAAAGCATGGAAATATATTTTTTAATTCCTCTCGCGAAAGCTCTTCTACCCGCAGGATATAAGCGGAAATAAGCACAATATCCCTCCCAAAGTAGGTAACATATTTTATACACATGGTTTAAAGGAAGCCTGATTAAAATCTTGATTACGTTAAGTAGAAATGGGTATTCTACAGCGAGAGCAAAGAGATAACGCAGATTTTTCTTCAAGCGTGGATGATTACTATTTTGAATTAAAGCGCTAATTTCAGTATTAGGATAGGGCTTTAAAACCGAAACGCTAGAGTAATCTACCTTACATTTAATATTTAATTTAATAGTTTCAATATCTTTATCAATTAAACTACCCGGTATGCCGATTATATTACTGGTCTTTAATATAATTTTATATTCTTTTATGAGTCTAGCTGCATCGATAATCTGTTCTTTAGACATATTTCTTTTTAGAATAACATTGCGCAAACAATCATCGGCTGTCTCCAGGCCCATAGAAACGCTATGGCAGCCACTTAATTTTAAAAGCTTTACAGTCTTAGGCGTAATGAGATCTGGTCTCAAATAACAGAAGAAGGGAAGGTTAATGTACCTTTTATATAGAAGGGAGAATTCCTTAAGCCATTCAAAAGGCAAAACAAAAATATCGTCATCAAACACAACAAACTTTAGGGGGAATTTGTTCTTAAACTGCCCAATTTCTTCGATTACATTTTTAACACTTCTTTTGCGGATTTTAGCAAACTCGCCTTCATAAAGAAGATTATAGAAAGAATGGCAACAATAACTACAATTATATGGACAGCCTCTTCCGGTTATGATATGCATCTTTTCTGAATCAAAAAGTTTCTGTTTCCTGAATAAGTCCCTATCGGGAAAATGAAGGTCATCAAGATTTTTTATTAGCGGCCTAAGAGGATTTTTAAATATCTTTCCGTTTTCTTTAATCCACCAATTTTGTATATTTGTGATCGGCTTGCCAGAGCTTATATTTTCTAATAATTCAAGCATAGCGTATTCTCCTTCACCTATGCATATGCCGTCAACTCCATCTTCTTCGATAATTTCAGGAACCATTGTAGGATGAGGTCCTCCAAACACGGAAAAAACGCCAAAAAATTTTTTTAATCGATTATTCAACTTCAGATAATGTTCAGCCAGAACTGTTGGAGTACTATATGCCAAGATTGTGGGAATATTCACGTTTAAAGCAGCCTTTACTTTAGCATATTCTGCTTCTACAATCTCAACTTGATATCCTTTATTCTTTAAAACACTAGATATGTACATAATGCCGGTATATTCATCTCCAAAGTAGTATATCACGAATAGAACCCTCATGTCACCTTCCTCTTAAGTACGCCTTAAAAACTTGTGACGTTCAATTTTTTCATTCTGAAAAATTGCTCAGAAACTCTATTCAATAATTTCAGACTCACTTTGATGAGGAAAAGATAAAAAATCGTTATATATAATTCTGTCTATAGCGCAGTTTAATTGAGATAAATCTTTAGTTTCCTTAATGAAATGGGTATTGCCTTTAATAATAACGTCCCTGCCAACAAGCTTACTTTTTTTAACAGCTATATATTTCTTGCAGTCTTTATAACAGTTCTGTGTAGCGCTATGCATATAAGAAGGAAAGCTCTTTACATAAGCACAGTATCTAGATGTGGTTAAATACTCAAATGGATAATAAATATGAGAAAAAAAACCAAATTCTTTAAGCTGCTCTTGAGTTGCAGCGAGATGCTGGTATCTATTGAATTCCAAACTAGATATATTGTTTTCTCTGAGAAAAGATATAAAACTTCCCGGAAAATTACAATGAGAATTCATTTTTTTGTTTGTTAGACTAGATTCATATCCGGAAAATTTAGCATGATAACCTGATAAATACTGACTAACTAAAATTCTACCTAAAACAAGTCTTATGTCCGGATAATAGTTTTGTAGTACACTTAAGGCACCCCAGTCATTAATAACTATTTCATACTCCAACTCTTTTTGAATAATAAAATCTACGCGTTGAATAAGCGTATCAATACCTTTGTCGGTCAGATAAGGCGTCACAAGAGTAAGTTTTAATTTATTATGTTCGCATAAATTAATAGCATTTTTTAACTCATCAATGGAAGGTAATAGTCTCTCACAAAATTCATCTCCTAAGTAAATATTGCTGAACCCAGTTAGGTTCAATTCCTGCACATTATTCTGTAGAAAAAGGGCTTTTTCTTTAAATTTCATTCAATTTTTTTAACGCGAGCCTATTTTGACTTAATACAATATGGTAGCAATTTTCATCTAAACAATTGAATCCATGTATAATCCTAATTATGTGCTTTCCTCTCTGTTCAAAGTTATCATCGTTTATATAGCCCTTCTCCATCTCTTCTGTATATTTTCTAGCAGTTTTTATATCTTTAATCTTTTGTTCTGTTGACCTACCACGCCCCTCTATTTTTACTGCAGTGAGCCCAACTTTACTCAATAGCCACTTCAAGCAAACAGTACAATATGAATTTTGAAAGTACATATTAAATAGAAATTCTTTAGGTGTATTTTGCTTAATATACCTTCCATCAAATTTTTCTAAAACTTCTGCGTCGAACTTTTCTCGACAAGAAGTATGAGGATATAAATTGGAAGTCCAGATCATTTTGCGGATCTTTTTATTTAAGGAATGACTAAAAGCCTTAAGCAGCCATCTTAAAATTTCTTTTGCGACACTATGCCCATATTTATATTTTGATTTGTAGAGATTCTTAAAACCGATCTTATGATATAAACAAAAACCATTAACATTCTTACACATTATTCCACTGGTAGAAAACACTTCTGTCTCCATGGATATTTTTTGTGCCTCTTTTAAAATATCTTTTAGCTCCTCTAAAGTTAGCTGATTGTAAGGTAAAACTATTCTGTTAACGCCCAAGTTTTTATAAAACCGTAACGCCGAAGAGTTAAAACAAGGATTTAGAGAACTTAAGATTATTTTAGATGTTTTTTTTAATCTCTTGATAGAAGGAATGAGATTAAAATCGGCTACAATGAATCCATCGATTCCAATAGCAATTGCTTGAGAAATGTCTTTCAAAAGAAACTCACTAGCATCTTGTCCTAGAAACTCATTAGCGCACAGATATACCGGAACATTATACTTTTTTGCTATCATTAGTGCTTCCCTCAATTGCTGGAAGCTTTCTAAATTTCCATAAGGGATATACCGCGCATTAGGATAAGTTCCGATCTCTTTCCATGAATCACTGTATACACCGCAATACAATTCATCTGCTCCTGCTTTTATAAGCAGTAATACTTCTTCCGCTGTATCAAAAGGAGCGCTGATTTTCATAAATTAACTTGCCTCCTTAGCGCAGTTCAAAGCGATAAACCATCCAGAAAGAGATTTACTTCTCTTCCTATTCCCAAGCCATCTGAATAAATAAATGCTCATCCCTGCTAGTCTATTTACGATATCTTTATTTATCCATCTTCTCAATAAAAGGAGAATACCATTGCAAGGGCTAATGATATGCACAATATAGCTTTCATTCCGAATAGTTAACCCTATCGAATCGATTATCTTCCTTAAATTATTGAGGCTATAAAATTGAACTGGATAAGAAATTAAGCCAAAGGTTCTCTCTAATTCAAGCATAAGACGAAAAATTACATTGTGTTTATTATTAAGAGCAATGATTAAATTACCACCAATTTTAGTTACCCTTTTTAATTCCAAAAGGGATTTAATCAAATCATCCTCAGAGTTAAAGTGATCAAGCGTTGAGCTAGATACTATTGTATCAAATACATCATTTTTAAAAGGCAATTCTCTTACATCTGCAGTCAAATATTTATGTGAGAAACCGTAAGCCCTTTGCCTGATGTATGCCTTTTTAGAGGTATCGTCTTCGATATCTAAGGCAAAGAACGCTGAATTTTTATTCGATAAGGAAAACAGTATCTCATCGTCACCAAAAGCTTCTTCACGAAGGTCTGTCTTAAGGATTTTTTTACTATCAAAATTATCTATCCAGCTTTTTATTAGATTTGTAAATTCTTCTGATTTATATCTTCCCAATAATTTATCTATGTGAATTTTCTCCATCGCCTTTAGCGATTTTTATTCCGTATCTTCTTATGCTCAGAACAATCTTCCTGTTACTTTATCAAACCTATAATCACTATAAACATATATCTCAATACATAGTTTTGCACATAACTGAACTGATTATAAGTTACGCAACATTGCTTTCTGTCATTAAAAGGCACCTTTTTATTTTAGTTATTATCTGGCTATAACTGTCTCGGTGAAACCCTCGCATTATTAAACATTTATTTATATTACATTTTTTCATTTTTTGAATTTTGTTATCAGCCTCTTTCGAATGCCAGATTTCTCTTAGAGATTTTTTTGTTAAGTTTCCGATCGGGCCTATAAACGAACATGTGTATACATCTCCATTGCGTTTTATCCATAATTGGTGATTGTAAATAATCTCGCAAGATTTTCTTCTTAAATCAAGCGAATGATAATAATCTTTAAAATGCATCAATTGTACATAAGAATTCATAATATATTTATTATTTTTTTTCTTATTGTAAAGTTCTTCAATAACATAATCTAATTTTTTAAGATCTTTTGGAAAGAGATCATTCGGTTCAAAAAGGCAGCTTTTATCAAATGTTCTAAGATTTATAAGGCCTTGAAAGGAAATTTGTATTCTATTTTTATAAGCGAATTCAGCAAGGTCTAAAATCTCATCTAGGTTATCTTGCATAATCGTTGTATTGATCTGTATCCGCACTTTATCTTTTAAAAGATCTATCGCCCTCAATGCTTTTTGGTGGGTTCCTTCCACTCCTCGGAGCCTATCGTGGGTCTCGGGTCTAAAGCCATCGAGCGATATATGAATAAGTGCTATTTTATTTTTTAACAGCTCTCTAGCTACGCTTTCATCTATAAGAGTGCCGTTGGTAGTTATTAAAGTGTAGATATCATTTTCGGAACAAAAATTGACCAATTCTAAGAAATCCTGCCTACAGAATACTTCTCCTCCGTCAAACCTGACAAAATATGGTCCAATATAATTTTTTATATCCAAAATAATATTTTTCCAGGTATCGGTAGACAGTTCATTCGCCGATTCCCAAGCCCACATTGAACACTGTTGACATCTAAGATTGCAACGAATCGTCAATTTTATATCTATTAAATTTAGCGGACGACAAAAATTTTTATTTAATAATAGTGAGGCATACTTTAAAAACTCATTTCTTAAAAAGCGCCAATTACAAGCAAAAATAAATTTTAAGCTGACCCTGTGATTAATTTTTAATAATTCCATATTAAAAAATTCTTATTATTTCAACCAGTTTTGTTTCACTTCCTTGAGCATATTCGACATACAGCCAGCAATTTTATTTTATTGCCCAAATTATACATCCTTAGCAAATCTTATTCAATAATTATATTTTGCAGACAATTATTTCCTAGTAATTTCTTCACCTCTATCGGAGCTAGAAGCGTTAAAATCTTTTTCATAGAGCTCAAGAGTAAAAGTGTCTGATTTCTTAATGAGTTTTCTTCTAAAAAACAGCGACACAAATTCTCTTACCGCTTTTGAATTCGGTTCATAAAGACCGTATTTGTTCCATGTGGAGGAAACTAACCATACGCGTTTGTAATCCAAAGTATCCAGTTTTATTTCTTTCACCGTTGCGTGAGGAGAATTTTTAGGATAATAAAGAGCGTGCAAGCTATTTGTTTTATCTTGTGTCTGTGACGAACTTGCTAATCCTTCAAAGCTAGTTGCCGGATTTGTTTTGGCCATGTCAATAAAACTCTGACGTTGAAATTTATACATGAATTCAGGGAAGAAATAAAAGTGAACCAGCTCAGTTGCGTCAGAAGGAAAACCGAAATAGTAAAGTAAAGATAGAAACGATTGTACGTCGGTGCCGATTATTATATCTTTTTCTTTTAAGTTTATTTTTATATTATTCAATAAGCGAGAATAATTTTTTCTTGCATGCACACCCGGATAGAAATCTTTGCCGTCTGGTAACTCTATAATGTAGTTTTTATAATAATTCATAAGCGAAAGCGCTATCATTATCGTAAGAATGGTTATTCCCGCTATACGGTAGATTTTCTTGTTTATGCCCCAGAGTCCTTTGGTCAAAAGAATATAGAAGAAAGGGCTCACTATAAGCATTTTTCTCGTTAGGTAAAAGGGGGAAATAATCCAGGACAAGATAGAGGTGATGGTTAACGGCAGGAGAGTCGCGGTAACAAGAAAGATCGCATTTGTCTTATTTTTTCGGTAGTAAAAATACGCGCCAGAAATAAAAAGACATAGGGAAAAAACTATACCCGCAGTCAACAGAGGCGGGTTTGCGGAGTACCCAAGGGCAAAAACGCCAAATGTCTGCCAGAAGGATCCCTGCGGAAGACTAGATATCCAAAGATTTTTTATAGTTTCGTTTATTCTGGTATCTGTAAATTTTAAATAAAGGGAAGACACTAGTGCCATACCCACAATTGTAAAGAGCCATTTTTTTAAATGAACTCGGTAATCCTTAAATATACATATGACTCCCAAGGCAACCAACAAGAATATAGAAAAATAGGTAGTGAAAACGGCAACAAGGCTTGTAATACAAAGAACTATCCAGTATCTATCCTTATGATGCCGAAATCCTTCTATCCAAACAAAAATCATAATGATTGCCATCAAACATTCCAAGGAATATCCGCGAGCCTCCTGGGCATACCATATATGAACAGGGCTTGCTGCCATCAGTGCAACAGAAAGAAGTGATTCCGTTTGACGCAGGAAAAGACGCGCCACTCTATAAAAAACCCAGAGAGTTAAAACGCTTAGTAGAAGGGATAAAATTCTTAATGATTTACCGCTGCCAAATAAGAAACTATAGCCATGGACTAGGATGAAATAAAACGGAGCATTTGGGTCGACTTTGAGCTTATTGAGAAAAATTGAACTGCGAGGAATATTGTAGGCATGGGAATCGGCACGTACGCGCTGGTATGAGAATTTGGTAGTTATCAATTCGTCATACCAGAGATCGTATTTATTGAGGTTGTATAGTCGTAAGGAGGAGGCAATGACAAGAATAAACAAGAGGCAGGCGCGTTCTTTCTTCAGCATAAAGGGTGCCTCTTTTCCGCTAATGGCATCATTTTAATAAATAACCATCATTCGTTACCACTCATAATACTTGTATAGATTCTATTTTTATGATAGCATAAATATGAAATATTTGATATATTTTTTAGGTGTTTTCTTTGTCACTATTTCTCCGACTATGGACGATATTATTTTTCTGTTTGTTGTTAACACATTTGAGCGCGAGCACCTTGGTGTTATGCAACTTTCCGCATGTCTAAGACAGCAAGGTTTCCCGGTACGTATAGCACTACCGCACTTTCAAACCCTAAAAGAACGATTAACGATTTTAACAAAAACATACCGGACCGTAGTTGTGGGGTATAGTCTTCCGACAGTATTCGCACACTCTTTTATCCATCTCAACCAGGAACTTAAAAAAAATTTTAATTTCATTTCTTTGTTTGGCGGACCTCACCCTACATTTTATCCTCAAATGATAAACGAGGAAGCGGTTGATATCGTTTGTATCGGGGAAGGGGAATATCCATTGCTTGAATTTGCCCGGGCAATAGTTGATAAAACTGCCATAGAGAGAATAAGAAATCTTTGGATAAAAAAAAGAAGGGTAATCTACAGAAATGAACTAAGGCCTTTGATAAATGATCTTTCTTCATTGCCTTTTCCTGACAGAGCCCTTTTCCGTGAAGGAGGCAATGGCAGCAATCATCATAATATGATCGTAATGACCGGTAGAGGTTGCCCATTTAGCTGTTCGTACTGTTTTGGCAAGGTTTTGAGGAATTTGTATAAAAATTATTCGTATTATGGCAGAAGGCCGGTGAATCATGTTGTTGCGGAGATACGGGAATGCGCCATGACATACGGAATTCAATTTGTTTCCTTTGTTGACTCAAATTTCATTGCGGACAAAACATGGCTATTGGAATTTTCCGAAGCATACAGAAAAGAAATAAATGTGCCTTTTTACTGTAATGTTCACCCTAATGACATAAATGATGAAGAGATTGCATTATTGTCCCGCTCAGGCTGTAGTGTGATAGGGCTGGGCATAGAGTGTGGCGATGAAAAAGTAAGATTCGAAATCTTAAAGAGACCGGTAAAAGATGCCACCTTGCTGAATGCAGCAAAATTAATAAAAAGATACAACATAAAATTGGCCACTAGCAATATACTTGGTATACCCGGGGCCGATATTAAGAGCGACCTTTTGACGTTGAAAATGAACATCGGGTGTAATCCTGATTATGCCATGACCTATATGATGTCGCTTCATCCCGGAACTGAAATTTACAACTTCGCAAGTAAAAACCATGAGCTTGACGAGTCACCCGTATATTATAATGGAGTGCATTGGGCAAGACCGAAGAAATTCCGGTCTTCAGAAGAAAAGAAAATGACGGTCAACCTCCAGAATCTTTTTAATCTTTTTGTAAAAATACCCGCACTTTATCCTTTGGTCGGTTTTTTAGCGCGGCTGCCTTTAGAAAAACTGTATTATTTGATTTATATATTTTTTGAAGGATGTGCTACTTTTAGCTACAAGAGAAGTTGTAAGGGGTTCATGAAACGGACATTGATCCATGTCAGAATACTCCGCAATAGACTAAAAGATAATGAAGGTATTAATCATTACAGTAAATGAAACGGCTTTATTGTTACCAATGTGGGAGAAAATCATTACGTCCAGAAAGAATGACCGTTTCTTTTTACTCGTCATGCATCATCCATGGATAAGAAAAAGCAAGAGCACTAGTAGAAAAAAAATTGAACGATATTGTTCTTCAGTAATTTTATATGTATTACACTATGGATTAAAGAATACTTTACGGAAAATACTTGAGCATATTTTAACTATTTTTGGATGTAACTCATCAAGGGCAAACCGGAAATATGCGCAGATGTGTCTGCGGCACGGCATTGAATTTAGTACTGTAAAGCCCTTTTGCCGGGATGAATTATTTGCGCTTATTAAAAGGCATGCTCCGGATATCATTCTCCACCAAGCTCCAATAAGATTAGACGAAGAGCTACTGTATTTACCTGCCAGGGGCATAATAAGCCGCCATCCGTCGCTTCTGCCTCAATACAAGGGGTGTTTTCCTGTCTTTTGGGCTTTTTTAAGAAAAGAGAAAGAATTTGGGGTCACTATTCACCGGGTTGAAAAAAAATATGATTCCGGACAGATACTTGCGCAAATGGCTTTTAAAGCGGGAGAAAAGGAATCCCTTGCCGACGTCTATCGGAGAACATACGAAGCAGGAGCGGATCTTTTTATAAAGACACTGGATACTCTTTCAAAGACAACGATTGTTATGCCTGTTATGCCAAAGTATGAATCTTCGTATTTCGGGTGGCCAAGCCTTCCGACTCTAATTAAATTTGTCTTGTCGGCCAGATATTGTAAAAGGAATGCATAAATTTGCCTTTGCTTATTTAGCTAATCATTGTTTTAGATTTCTCCCGAGTGCCATAAGCGAGCGGTGTATTAAGCCGGTTCTTGTCGAGTGGAAAATTACCTATCGTTGCAATCTGCGATGTCCCCATTGTGTTTATTGGCAATTGCCCGTAGACAATGAACTTAATACGAATGCTTCCCTGAATGGTATACAAAAACTTAAAGAATGGCTTGGTGTTTTCTGCTTGAGTCTCTACGGAGGGGAGCCTTTTCTGCGGAGCGATTTAGCGACAATTGCTAATTATGCCACAGGTTTCGACATTCCCGTAACAATTACCACCAACGGGACTATCAACTATAAACCGTTTCTGGAAAGACTCACGAAAAAAGATAGTATCTCACTCAATATTTCATTGGATGGTATTTCTCCCGAGGTTCACGAGCGCTTCCGCGACAAAGGCGTTTATGCTAAGGTTATGGATAACCTGAAGTTCGTAAAAGACCATTTTCGCGTTAAGGTGTTTACTACCATAATGGACCATAACTTGGATGAATTGTGTTTATTAGCACAATTTGCAAATGACGAGTCTATCCCGCTCTCGTTTCAGGCATTGACAGCGCCTTTAGGAAAATCTATTGAACAGAATTGGCACAAGGAGGATCCCTTGTGGCCAAAGGATACCGAAAAAGTTACGAAAGTGTTAGATAGGATTATCCACCTGAAAAAGAAAGGATCCCGCATATATAATTCGCTTGCTCATTTGAACCAAATGCGCGCGTATTTCTTAAATCCTGAACGGTATGGAAATGGACGCCTATGTAAGGCGCGTTTTGAAAATTTATCGATACTTCCCAATGGTGATATAAAAATATGCGTTTATAAGGGATGTATCGGAAATGTTGCCAGGGATTCTCTTATGGAACTATGGCGTTGCCCAAAAACCATAAATATACGCCGCCAAATGAGAGAGTGTAAACGGAGCTGTTCTATTTTGCGCTGCTATTTCAATGATACGTTGCGGCATAAGATACGGAGCGGATTTGCGGCCTATCGTCACAGACGACGCATGATATCGAATCTCAAGAAAAACGCAGAGCCTAAAGAATCTATCCCTGATAAGTGCATAAGGCTTTTTTGGTCCCTCCATTCTGTGATATCAGAAATAGGTTGGATGCGTACAAGAAAGGTATTCTTAAAGAAAATGCGCAGGGCTTTCTTGTTCCTTTACAGGGAGAATAATAACTTGCAACTGCATTCAGACAGCACAAAGGAAAACACGCTTATCTTAATAGGGGGAGGACCTCTGCCCTATACGGCGCTTTTTTACCGGAAAGAGTTTTCGCACGTTATCGTAGTGGAAAAAAACATCCTTATTGCGCATATTGCTTCATGGTCGACAAGAAAAAGAGCCAATGTTACTATTATACATTCGGATGGAAAAGATTTTTCTTTTCCCAAAAGCAGCCTAGTAATCATTTCCTTGTTAACAAAAGGAAAACTGGATGTATTTAAGAAGGCAATCAATAACGGGGTTTCCCGCATATGTATTCGACTACCGGTCGCAAAAATCCATTCGCGATATGAAAGCCTTTCAGGATACAGTCTTTTGCATTCATATAAAGATGATAGCTTCAGCGTAAACAGTGTGGTTGTAATCAATAAGTAATGGGATGCTAAACGGTATTCTTGATGTGCGAAGAGTAACTCTCGGTTAGAATTCCGTGGTTGTACAGAATAAATAATTACTGTAAAACGTTTCATTTTTTTTACGCAAGAGTAAAGTATGGATTGTAATAAAAAAATGCTTAGACTATTCGCTGATTGCATAAAAGGTTTTGTTAAGTATCGTATTCTTGGTAATCATATCGGGATTGAGTAGTCAACGCCGTGCCAGCTTCGCTTACTGATATTTGGAACTCAAAAGAATTTCGTGCGAGAATAAAGGAAATGAAAATCTGCACTAATTCTTACTTCCTCGTTATCAGGGGGTGTTATTGGAAAAGTTACGGGGAGATAATTAATAAAGTCTTGTACCCGTATTTCCATCAGGAGTAAACACCTTTTCGCATAAAAAAAATGTGTTTAAAACATGTCGTAACGCCAATCTGGGGTAAATAGGGAAAGAGAATATGGAACAATGAAAATAGCATTTATCGTCCATACCGCATATCCTGACTTTATCGGGGGCAGGGAACATCATGTGCATCACTTAGCAAGCGCGCTATCAAAAACAGACGAAGTTAAAGTCTTTGCGGGAGGAAGTAATAAAACGATTGAACAGCGTACAATTAACGGTTATTCTCTGGTGACACTCCCGATGATATCGGTGCGCCTTTGCAAGAATCCTCTTCAGATTTATCGTATTATCCCCTCGTTATATTCCTGGCTTAATAAAGAGCGATTTGATATTATCCATGCCTTTGAATACGGCTCCTTTAGTACTCACATCGCATGTTTTTTCGCAAAGAGACATTCTTTGCCGCTGTTTCTGACATTTTACAGCTATCAGTTGGAAAATCCTTTTCTCAAAGTCTTGAAAAAAATATATGACCGCCTTATGGGCAGAGCACTCTTTAAGTTTGCGGAGAAGATTATCTGCGTTTCGGCTGTACAGCACCAGGAAATTATTAATTTTGGTAACGCGAAAAATTTTAAAGACAAAATTATCATTCAGGCAAATTGCATATCGACAAATGAGTATGAAACGATACCTGTGTCTGATGAGCTGGGTTTGTTGCGGCAAGATGATAAACTTAAGATATTGACATTAACACGCATATTGCCGAGAAAAGGCATTAAAAATCTTATCTATGCAATGAATGAAATTATACACAAACATAAATTTAACGAAGTCACTTTGTTGCTTGCAGGCCCGGATTGCGGTGAGACTGACTTCCTTAAAGAGGAAGTAAAGCGATTAAAATTACAAGACAGCGTTTTTTTTATGGGACCCATTGCATATGAACGGACAAAAGAGTTGATTGCAATTTCTGATATATTTGTCCTTCCTTCATTATATGAAGGATTGCCTTTGTCTGTTCTTGAAGCCATGGCAGCGGGAAAAGCGGTAATTTTCAGCAAACTGCCATGTTCGCACGAATTAATTACTCATGAGACCGATGGCTTATTGGTAGAATCCGGCGATATCAACGTGCTGGTTCAGTCAATCCTGCGGCTGGTGAGAGATAAGGAATTACGAGAGAGGCTTGGCCGTAATGCCAAGTCAAAAGCGAAGAAATTTGATATTCACGAAGAAGCAGAACGCTTAAGAATTCTTTACAAACAGGCTGTGATTCGCAGAGAGAAAAATATGTAAAACTCCTAGAATGAACCCGGATTTGGATTTCTGAATAACAATATCGCCGCAAACAAAAATTTTTACTGACATTTTATTTTATCTCTTTTATATACCGTAAAATTCTTCCATTATAGACAATGAGGCTATTTTACAAATTGGTTCGGTAGCAATCCAGCTAAGATTATCTTTTGCTATATTTTGCAACGCCTTCTTCTTCAACCAGTTATATCTCTTTAAATTGAACTTGACTATTTTACCCCTCATATATTCTTTATTCTCTTTTACTTCGAAAAAAGCGTGCAAATCACAAGCAAATCCAATTTTTGCTTTATTTTTATACAAAAATTCTTTGTTGTATTTTCGCAATATTTGCCGCAGTATAGCTTTTGAACCGAGTTCGGAAACCTTATATCGTAAAGGCATCTTGCTAAAAAACTCTACTATCCGGTAATCCATAAATGGGGATCTTGATTCAACTGAATTCTTCATAGTTAATCTATCAAATGTCCTTAAAATTCTCGGCAAAACTTTATAGTCAAAAGCCTCTTTAATGGTTTTAGCAAAACTTACATCTAGCTTCCTCTTAAAAATAACATTTTTTATAAAATAACTCCCCAAAAGTAATAAAGAATTTTTTTGGTACAAGTAAGGGTTATTGGTTTCGTTTAATACCTTATATATCTTGGCAGCATCTTTAAAATTAATATTTCGAATATATTCAAAAACAGCACTTCTAATCATATAGGGATAACCTCCCAGCTGCTCATCAGAACCATGGCCTTCTAACACAACAACGAATCCTTTGTCTCTTACAGCCTTATATATATTCATATACGCTATGCCCGAAATATTCCATATAGGAAATTCTAAATAATAAAGTGCTTCCTCTACTTCTTTATAGCCCTGTTCATACTCGGACTTAACGCAATGAAAGGTATCATTATATGAAGCAGTAAGTTTATTAACTTTTCCGTACTCATCTATTCCTGATCCCGGATGACTAAATGTAAAAGCTTTTATATCTTTCTTAAGCCTTTCTCTGCATAATGTATAGATCGTGGTTGAATCAAGTCCGCCGCTAAGAGTTATACAAACTGGGACATCGGCTCTTAATCTTTTATCTATGGCGTCGGATAACAAAGTCTCCGCAAAGTCCAATGTCGCATTGTCATCTTTAAATATCTTTAAATCAAACTTAAAATCATCTCCAAAGTACCAATCATTCTTTTTGATATTACCCGTACCACAAATCAGGTAGCTTCCTTTTTTAAGTTGATATATATCTTTTAGAAACGTATCTTCGTCAAAATCCGTAGCGGTATCTTTAATAAAAGAATCGTATATTTTTATGTTTCTTTCTAATTTATTTTTTATTTTTGCTAAGGGTTTTATTTCAGAAGAAAAGTAAAGAACCCCATCTTCTATAGTATAGTGTAAAGGTTTAACCCCAAATCTATCTCTTGCCAGAATAAGTTCTTTAGTAACTTTGTTATATAACGCAAAGGCAAACATACCATTACATTTATTTAAAAATTTTATCCCCATAAATTCTAAACCCTTCAGCAGCACTTCCGTATCAGATTTAGTCTCAAAAATAATATTATTATCTTCTAACTCTTTTTTTAGCTCTATGTAATTATAAATTTGTCCATTAAATACTATAAATACAGAGTTGCGATACATAGGTTGATTTGCTTCTTTTAAAGTGTCTATAATAGCTAATCTTTGATGCCCAAGACCGACTTTCTCATCAACTTCTATAAAATTTTCATTGTCTGGCCCGCGATGCCTCATCAAGTTGAAAGATTGAGATACAAAATCTCTATGAATTTTATTATCTTTAATTTTATAATAACCAAATATTGAACACATAGTTAAGCGGAATGAACCCTTAGGACTGGACAGTTAGATAGTTATAAGCTGAAGGCCATTTAGATTTTGTTCTTTATCAAGAAAAGCTGATTCAAACTTATCAAGAGGCAAATACTCCAGCGATGAATGCAAGCGTTTATTATTATATACCTCCTGAATGAAAAATGGAATCATTTTCTGGACATCAGCCAATGCCCCATAGTCCTATAGATTCACCTCCTCGTATTTCAGTGTTTTGATAAAACTTTCTGCCATGGCATTATCATAGAGATTACCCTTACGAGCTATGCTGATTTGGAATTTATGCTCTTTGAGTAAATCTATATATTCGCTTGAGGTATATTGGGCACCTTGGTCCGAATGATGGATGTAGTCAGCAGGCGGCTCCCTTTGCCTAAGAGTCATTTTTAAGGCATCGAGGATCAAGCTTGCATCCAAGCTCCTTGAAATGGCGTAGCCTATCGCCTTGCGGGACAGCCATCCAGTATTACCGCCAGATAAACAAAGGCGGTTAGGATACGGATATAGGTTATGTCAGCAAACCATGCTTGGTTTAAGGAATTGATAATCAAGTCCTTAACCAGATTGGGAAACCCTGGGTAAGGATGATTTGAATCTGTAGTGTTTATCTACTTGCGTTTTACGACACAGAGAAGGGAATCTTCGTGCATAATCCTCAAGACCTTCTTGTGATTAATTATGACCCCTTTGCGTCTGAACTACCTGGTTATTCTGCGATATCCGTAACCGTAGAATTAACAGGCTATATGTTCAATATGGCCCCTTAGATCTACTTCTTCTTTTCGGATAAGGATTGATTGCTCTTTTGATTTGTAATAATAGCTTGAAGGGGCAAGACCTAACATTTGGCACTCCTTTATGACGTTCTTGAAAACTGACAGGTTGTCGGCAATGAACTGTCGTTTTTCTGCCGCACTGAGACCGTTAACTTCAAGGTTTTTTTAAAACATCATTTTCTACAGAAAGATGGTCAATCATCCACTCTAGTTGTTCGACCTTTAGCTGGAGACCGGCTTCCGTGGTCGGGTCATTGTCAAGCTGACCCAAAGAATAATCTCTTCGCTATCTTGAAATTACGGGATAAGCAATATTGTATTTACGGCAGGCTGAACCGGGTGTCAGCATGCCGCTTAAAATGTTTTCCACTATTTGCTTCTTGGGTTCGGTTGTAAATGTTCTTCTGGGCCTCATGTGACAAGTACCTCCTTTTTGGGCGACTTGTCAGCCATTATAACTAATTTTGTTTCCAGTTAGAAGGTGCAGTCCAGTTTATAATTTAAAATACCCATTTTTATTATATCGTCCTCAACTTTAAAGTCAATTATTCTATAAGATAGAATATATTGTAAGATTAATACCGCATGTTATAATAATCTTCGTGTTTGAAAGCATTAATTAAAATATACAAAAAATGACAAGCGTAATTATAGTGACATATAATCGCAAGCTACTTCTTAAAGAATGCCTTGAAAGTATTTCAACCCAAGAATTGAATAAAGAAGTTGAGATTATTGTAATTGACAATTATTCTAGTGATGGAACAGAGGATTTTATTAAAAAAAGTTTTGGCAATAGTGTTAAATTTTTTAAAAACTACTCAAGAATGAGTTTATCGGCCTGCAAAACATCTGGTGTAAATATTGCTGGCGGCGATGTAATTGCTTTTATAGATGATGACTGTCTGGCGTCAAAGAACTGGCTAAACGAAATTAAAAAATCGCTAACTAGTTATGACTTTGCAGGCGGTGCGACATTGCCAATGCCAGATACTATATTTCCCTGGTGGTGGAGAAAGTCTCTTAACTGGCTTATAGGTATAAATACCGAACCAAGTAAAAAATTCCTGCCTCTAGGCGGCAATATCGCATTTAATAAATATGTGCTTGACACATTGCAGAAAAATGGACAAAATAGTACCGTGAAATTTCATCAATATCTACCTTATACAGAAGATAATTATCGCATTAAAAAAGCTCTGGATACTAGATTTTCAATGGGGATTAACTCCTATATGATTGTATACCATCGAATCCCAAGAGAAAGGCTAAGGATGGCTTATCTTATAGAAAGAAGCTATAATGAAGGACGCGCTTTAGTAACTTATGAAAATAGCGCCAGAAATATATTATTTTCATTGTTTGCTTTATCTTATAATTTTGTTAGTTTATTTATCTCCCTGGATATTAACCGTATTTTTCGTATAATTTCAAATGCGAGTTACATATTGCATTGGATAAAAGCTAAATTAATGAGCAATGCTGAAAACCTTTAGAAAAATAAATCCATATTTTATCTTAATCTCTATTATATTATTACATCTTGTTGCTACTTTTATATGGTTAAAAATAGACAAATCTTATCTGAAATTGGATGCCTGGGGGCATTACCGGTATAGCTTAGAGGCTTACGACTTTCTTAAAGGTATTCCTAATTTAAAGTTCCCGCTCAGTGCTGTGGAGCCACAAAAATGGCATGGGATATTGGTTGGTTTTAGCACGGCTTTTCTTTACTTTATTTTTGGAAGCGCTCAAGACACAGCGATTATGATTAATAGCGCTATATTCTTAACTATCCTAGTCTTATCAACCTATGGTATCGCAAAAAGAATATTTGGTGTTAAAGCTGGAGTTCTGGCAGTCCTCATTGTTACCTTGTATCCTATAATTTTCAACAATCTGCGTATCTATATGCTCGATCTACCCTTAACCAGCATGGTAATTGCAAGTTTATACTTTCTCATTGCCTCTAACAATTTCAGCGATACAAAGAATTCACTGCTATTCGGATTATCATTTGGATTAGGCCTTTTGATAAAGTTCAATTACATCGCTTTTATCATTGGCCCCCTTGCTCTAACCCTTTACCAAGTTATTAGACAAAAACCCCTCTTATATAGAAATACTCTTAGGAACATTATATATCTAATATCGATGGTTGTTTTTTTATGTGCGACTTTCTATATTGTAAGATCAAGGGATATGTTACAACGTATATATGAAACATCTAACCTGGGCATCTTAAAAAACTATAGTCCAAGTTTCTTTGAATTTTTATCTTGGAGGTTTTCATGGACATTAAAGTTTCTAGAAATATCAATTAGTCAAGGCATATCCTTTCTGTTTTTAATATTATTTATAATAGGCTTTAGTCTTTTTATAAAGGCGGATTTAAAAGAAAGATGGAAATTATATATTGTATTGATTGCACCATTATTTATGCAGATTTTTTTGTTTTCAATACCGCCGGAATGCATGATCCGTTACTCCATGCCATCTTCGCCCATTATAGCTATAATAACTTCCATTGGTTTACTAAGAATAAGTAATAGGGCATTTAAAAGAACTTTTATATCTTTGTTAATTGCAACAGGCATAATACAGTTTTTTGCCGTATCTAATGGAATCCCTGTATTGCCGGAAAAGATAAATTTTCCCTTTCTAATTGGGCCATATGATTTTGATTTAGTTATATTCCAAAAAAATATGGGTGTCGCCCCTTTTCTAAAAGATAAAACCTCTCACCCATCCACTGCAGATTGGAAAGCAACTAATGTACTAAATGCCATAATAAACTCCAATGTTTCTAAAGAAAGAGTAAAGGTGCTTTCGCTCAGCAATATCCCCGAGCTTTTTGAAGCCATGGATTATCAAATCTTAATAAACAGGAAACTTATTGATATAATGCCTGCCACTTCCATAACCACGGAAAGATTTTACGAAAAACGTCCTGCCCCCCTTGATATAATGTGTATGACCGCTGATTACATAATTATTTCAAATAATATTGGCTCGGAATGGGAAAGGGTCTTCAATTCGAATCCTCTATGGAAGGAGAAAATAGAAAAAGCCAGAACAATTTTCTATCAGAATATTAACCGTTTCAAGCTCATAGAAACATTACGTCTACCAGATGGCAGCGATCTGTTTATATATCAAAATATTTATAAGCTTGAACTTATTGAATCTCAAACAATTCAACAAGGCGATATAAAACTACTATTTGATAGTGGTCATGTACGCATATTTTGTAAAGAAACAGAAATAACCAAGGGGCTTGGGTTATACACTTCACTTTTCTCCTTACAGCACTGGAGAGATTCGATGGAAGCAACCTGGACAGTTAAAAAACTCAATAGCACAACGTTAATTACTAAAGGTAGATGGATGTTTATTCCTGTGGAACAAACATGGGAAATAGAATTAAAAGAGGGAAAGGTTATAGATTGGCGTGTAAAAATGGCTGTTCAAGATATAATTAAAATAGAGACCGAAGATTTTAAACTTATGCTTTCGGATAAATATAAAGAGTGGTTTGTTTCGAGCGGTGAAAATGGGATATTTTCTGATTATTTTGAAAAAAATCTCTGGAAAAAATTCTGGGAGGGTAATATCAATTGCCGAGTAGGCGTAAAAGCTGTCAATATTCCAAATACATCCTTACCATCAGTTAAATTCCGCGTTTTTCAAATGCCTTCTACATCTCTCACTAGCGTCGAAAACTCGGACCAATTATTTAACGGCCGGGTTATTGGTTGCACTAAGAAGGATCTGCCACCGAATAATTTATTTTCTCCCGGTCAATACAAATATTTCAACGCAGAAATCTCTATTGAGTAACTATAACTCGAATAAATGAACAGCTACTAAAATATATTAACTAAAATTATAGTAAGTTAAATATAATCATACAACTCTAAGCTTTCAAAAATATCACAATCAAAATCACATTTACATTTTTTATCTCGAATATATTTTCTCACTTCCCGTGCCCTATCAGATGTCCAGATATCAATAAAAGAATTTTTTAATATATTCCCTATCGGCTTACTGTTCCAGCAAAAACTTATTGAACCATCGCTTAACAACTTTACGGTTGTAATGCCTTTATAGCATTTTACCGTCTCATTACCCTCAGTCAAAGGATTCTGAACTCTTTTTACAACCTCGCCTACTCTTCCTTCAAGCCAAGATAGCCTCTGTGCATATAAATTCCTTTCTTCCGGAGTAAGTGCGAATTCTTTATTTATGTTGTCGTAATGGGTTTTGTCAAATGTCTGCATAAAATATCCTAAGTTATTATTTATACAGAAGTTCTTAACCTCAAAGAGCTCTTCTGGGGTGACCGCCTTAGACATAACCGAAGCTAAAGTAATGTAAATATTTGGATATTTTCTTCTAAGTAAAATACAATTGGATAATACCCGCTGAAAATCAGAAAACTCATAACCACGCAACTTTTTAAATTTATCAGGATTAAGCGTATCCACAGAAACATTGATTGCAGTCACTCCTAAATTAACTATTTTTTCAGCAAATTCAAGACGCTGAAGACGATAACCGTTGGTACATAAAAGAATGCTGTTTATGCCGGCTTTTCTCGCACATACTAACAGCCGTTCAAAATCAGGCCAGATGGTAGGTTCTCCTCCTGTTAAATTAAGTTTAGGCGGTTTTAAAGAACACATCGCATCAATTACTCCGGATACAATATCAAGAGTAAGTAAGCTGCCTGACTTTTCTTGTTGCCAACAATATGCGCATTTTGTGTTACAGGCAGTAGTTATACTTATATCGAGTCTCACCGGTGGTACATACGGTAAACAATCTTCATATGCTTTATCCAACCAGTGAGAAACAATATTGTGTCTCCTATCCTGCGCACTCATTTAATTCCGCAATTAAAATATTCTTGATTGTTAAATTATATATAAATAATCAATTCAATTGGTAGATATCATCCCCATCAATACCTTTAATGAAATACATAACTAGTAGATATATTAAAGGCGCAATAATAAGTGATGTTAAGAAAGAAAAACGACTATAGTAAATAAAAGAGAATACTAATAAAGAAACTAAAATAGGCCGCATTGAGTAATAAAGCATACAGCGCGAATAGGCTTTAGTTAAGGGAATAAAATAACCCATTATTGGACCGATAGAATAAGAAACAAGAGAAGCAATGGCTGCGCCAACAATACCATATTTAGGTATCAAAACTAAGTTTAAAACTATATTTACGAACGCTGATGTTCCAGTAAATATGGAATCGATTTTTTGTTTGTTAGCTGCAATTAAAATGGAATTATTAACCACGCCTAAAAATACAAAAACCTCAGCCCAAATTAAAATACGTAAAGCTGAGCCAGAAAGCAGAAATCCCTTTCCATAAAAAAGAGATACTATATTATCGGAATAAATACTAATATAACTGGCTACAGGAATAATAAAGATTAGCAGATATTTAAAGCTTAGCTGATAAATCCTCTCAAAATCATTTTTGGACAACTCATAATATTGTGACATCAAAGGTAATACTGAAGCCATCAATGCAATAGGGACAATATTAAAACTTTCAACTAACCTCACTGCTACAGAATATAAACCTACCTTATCCGGTCCTTTCAAATGAAAAATAATAATCTGATCTATGCGATGATAAATGAATATAAAAAAAGCTGACAATCCCAATGGCCAGGACTCTTTAAAAATCTTACGCCATATTGCAAAGTCAATCTCAAATCTCGGCCTAATTATCTTTTCTGAATAATGTTTAACTTGCAACAATAAAATTATACTCGGAAGAAGCGATAACAAATAGAAAAGAAAAAGACCGCCTTTCCAGACTGCAACTATATAAATTAATATTAAGAGCAAGATTTTGTTTAATAAATTAAAATTTACAAAATAAAACATTTTTAGTTTTATTTGGAATATTGTTTCATAAGAAGAAATTATGGATGCGATCAATAAGCCTATTGAAGTGAAAAAAGCCAGTGTTACAATCTCAGTGGGCGCTTTAAGCGTCCAAATCGTAAACCAAAAAAAGATAATCGCCAATAGAGATATTAATCCTTTAATAATCAATCCATTTCCAATAATATAGGGACAGTTTTTTTCATCCTTGGACATCTCGCGGACCAAAATAGGCCTTATCCATTGATTATCCGCCGAGGCAAGAAAGAAAAAAAAGATTGCCAAGAAAGACAGTTTGCCAAAGCCGCTTTGGCCGAAATATCGAGCTAAAGAAACAGATATTATAATGTTACAAATAGTATCTACAATATTTCCTAAAATAATAATACTGCTATTTTTAGCTATTTTTTTAATTATGTTCATTTTCTTAATAAATAACTATCTTCTTTTTTAAGGCCCTTGCATTTAGCTATCATATAACCCGAAAAGCGGCCCTGGACAAAAGAAAATACTCTGACATAATCTAGAAAGGCATACAGAAAGCTTTTCTTGGCATTTAATCCTTTTCCATAATACAATAACATTTTAAAAGGTATTTTAAGAAACTTTAAAAAAAGATTTATATAGTTCAAAGACTTTATCATCATCATGCCTAATGCCTTTAGAAAAAATATAAAATATTGCATACTAGAAACAGAAAAAAAATCCCAACCCGAGAATCTACGCGAAACTAAAAATGCATCTCCTTTGCCATAATTAAAATAAGTTTTAATAAGTTCTCGGACTGTTTCTTTATGATGATTATACACAACTGCATTTCTATTATATTTAAAAATATAGCCCTCTTTCTTTAGACGATAACATAAATCCGGGTCTTCTCCGCCTGGAAAATCGTAACGCTCATCAAAACCTTTCACTAGATTTAGACAGTCTTTCCTGAAAGAGGCGTTGCCTGTTATTAGATAAACGATGCCGGTTTCATCAATTAAGGGCTGCTCGTTCATTTTAATATATGCGCAGTATTGACTAATTTCTGAAGCTTTTGGAAGTGCTTTAATTGTGCCCCCTATTCCAGCCACTCTATCACTATCATAACCTTTTACTATTTCTTCTATCCAGGTATGGGAAGCAGTACAGTCTGAATCTATAAATGCAATAATATCACCCAACGCATCCCTAATGCCAAGATTTCTTGCAGCAGCCGGACCTCTGTTTTGTTGAAAAAGGTACTTCAAACTACAGAGACAACTTTGCCGTTGCAATTCAACCCACTGTTGGGTACCGTCAGTAGAACCGTCGTCAACAATAATAATCTCATATTTATCTTTTGGATAAGACTGATTGCAAAGTGAGGCGAGTACATTTTTTAGATTATTTTTGCAGTTATGGGTAGGAATTATTACAGTTATAATTATAGTCTCTTTCATTTTCTATTTACTAATAACGTCCATAGACTTAACGCAATGCCTTAAATCAAACCACCAGCAATATAATATAAATAAAAAATCCATGGGTAATAATTTATATTTTCTCTCTCTAAAATCCTCCCTAAAAAAACCTTGGGAGATTTCTGTATACTCTACTATCCTACCTAATATCACAGCTATCCTACGAGACAATCTATTAACTTGATTCGAAATCATATGTTCATAATGAAACCAACTCCAATAAGAAAACAAAACAGAATTGATGTTATCTTTTCTCGAGTGTTCTACTTTTGCCTTAGGATTATATATGAGCTTGAATCCGTAATTATATAGCCGCATACAAAGTTCTACATCTTCATAGTTAGTTTTATATTCCTCATTATAAAAACCGGCTTTCTCTATACATTTTTTTTTGAATAGAGTATTATTACCATATAAAAATGGTGGGTATTCAATTAACTCGTCACCCCAATGTTGTGCCATATGCACTGACCGCCATATGTCTGCAGTTGTTAAAACATACCTATCAATAAGCGTGCCTCCAACACCCGCAATATCATTGTCTGTAAAGTGCTCCATAAGTCTTCCTAACCACTGAGAATCTGCAACACAATCAGCATCGAGAGAAGCAACAAATTCATTATTAGCTTCTCTAAAAGCGGTATTCCTACTTGCTGCTAATCCTTTATTTTCCTTATGGTTTATAATTCTGACAGGATATTTTTTTGCAATTTCAACAGAACGGTCATTTGAGCCATCATCGATTACTAATATTTCATCTATTTCATACGATTGGCTTATAATGCTTTCTAAACACTCCTTAATAGTATCTTCGGCGTTATAGCAAGGGATATAAAGAGTGACTTTCTCCATTTTTATGTACAGTTAAGCAAAGAATTATACAATCTTTCTAATTCATCGATTATAGGATCCCACACATATCGTTCATCTATGCGTTTTTTTGCTCTCGATCCTATCTGACCAACTACATCGGGATTATCAACTAAATATCTTAATTTATCCCTTAGATCCAAATAATCACTCGACCTAAAATAAACACCGCAATCCCCTATAATCTCCAGGCACTCAGGGATATCACTTACAAGAATGCACTTGCTATAGCTCATTGCTTCTAATAAGGAAATCGGAGAGCCTTCGACTTCGGAAGGCAATACAAACACATAAGCATTCCTATATAATTCCTTAAGCATTTCAGGCTCGATAAATCCCAAAAATTCTATATGCGGTCCGGAAATGCTGTGCAAATATGATACGTATTCATCGGTAAAACTCGATTCTCCTGCAATTAGTAATTTCATGCCCGTATTAAGTTCGTTAAAAGCCTTAATCAAATAATGTATCCCTTTTTCTGGAACTAACCTACCTACAAAAAGTATATATCGAGTTTTATTAACATTTTCTTGAATATTTCTATCTTCGGAACAGATATTAACACCGTTAGGGATATAATATACCTTTTTCTTAAACTTCCCCTCAAAATAATTTTTAATAGTTTTAGAGACCACTATAGTTTTATTCGGAAAATAAATGGCAGGATATTCACATAGTTTTAGGAACAACCTCGCAGCATATTTCCATTTCTTTCTTTTCCAATCTAAACCATGAACCGAAACCAACGTTTTTTTACTGAATAATCGTGGTAAGAATGAAAAAATTGATGGCCCAAGGGCATGAAAATGAACAATATCAACATCGGAAAATAAAAGGTGCAATGTAGAAAAAAGAACATGAATAAATGTTCCAAAATGCTTGCTGTGTAGAGTAGGAATATAAACTAATTTGATATTTTGAAATGACTGGGTTGGAAATTCTCTATTATTGGGGCTTCGACAATAAACTACAACCTTATGCCCTTTTTCGGCCAAGCGTCTGGAAGTCTCATTTACCGATGTCTCTATACCGCTGTAGGTTACAGCAACACCCCTAGTACCAACAATGGCTATTTTCATAAAAATTATCGTCTAAAATGTTAGGTATCTTATTAATCTACCCAGCGTCTTTAACTTGAAGATAAATCTTTTGAAAAAATACGGACTTAATATCTGTTGTGTAATAAACCGCAAAGACAAGTATTGTTTGGCATAGCATTCCCGTATTATTTTTTTTAATCTTTCTGCTTTGATATAAGGTAAATCGAGAAGTGCATCTCTGATATTATCAATTGGGGTAAATTCTCCTGTTTTTATCCACCTTTTTTCTTTAGCAATCTTATATAAATGAGTATTTGGTAAAGGCGAGGCGATGCTGTAATGTATAAAATTTGTCTTTAGTTTTCGAGCCGCTTGAATGCTGCTAAGAATTGTTTCCTCTGTTTCAAGGCCAGATGCGCCTACTAAAATCGATACTTCTGGCTTAATTCCGAATTCTCTTACTAATTCAATGGCTTCGTAGATGCTTTTTACATTCATATCTTTATTAATATCATCTAAAATTTTCTGATTGAAAGATTCTGTTCCGATATAAATTAATTTACAGCCCGCACGACACATTGAGCTTAGCATCTCTTTTTCCTTTAGGTGATCTGCTCGAGCATAACATATCCAACTTAATTGTAGGTGTTGTATGGCATTACATATCTCTATGGTTCTTGTCTTATCCCAGACAAATTGATTATCGCATATTTCTACTCCTTTGTAACCCAGTGAAGCTATTTCTTTAAATTCAGTAATGACTTTTTCTTTTGTTTGCAGTCTTAAAGGTGGCTTTCTTGAATGTACCCTCGCATATTCCAATTCAATCGCTTGATCCAAAGCATGAGGAGCACAGTATGTGCAATTATACGAACATCCCCGCGAAACACACATAATTGTTGCCGGATATGCATTTATTCTATTAAATATATAATCCCCTTTAAGCAACGCGCGGTCCGGAATAGGTATCGTATTGATATCGATTAGTTCTTGTGAAATATTATTTACAATTTGACTATCTTTGAGAAATGACAACCCTCTAATTTGATGGAAGATATTTTCTTCCCATTCGCCCTTCTCCACAATCTCTATGAATGCCTTCTCCGATTCTCCCCTTATTACAACATAATTATTACCTTTTAGAAACAATTCCGGCTTCCAGGTAGGATAAGGCCCTGTAAATATTATTGTTATATTACTAAACATATTGTGGATGATTTCTGCGGCAAAGAGGTCTTCGTTCTTTGATAACCATACAGTAAAAAATACTACCATATCAATCGAATTTTTCTTTTTTAAATAATCAATGAATTTCCTTAAATTATAGCCCTCTGCAGGACAATCTAATAATCTGACAGTATGGCCTGATTGTTTTGCTATGGTAGCCAAGACAAGAAGATGTATTGGTGGTTTATAATCAAACCCATAGTTACAACCATAGACCCTATCTACGGATGTTTTTCTACTATTTAATCCTATAGGCGGTATTAAGAATAATATATCCATTTTTGCTAATTTTTATTCTTATTTAGTAAATTATTGTATACGCTTAATAATGTCTCGTAATGGTAAATAGGATTGTTATATTCATTTATCATATCAAAAGCATTCTTTCCTAACTCTTTTATTTTCTGGGGGCTATTTAAAAGATATTCTATCTTCTCTAACATATTTTGTTCATCAAAAGGATTAAATAATATTCCATTTACGCCATCTTTAATAATCTCAGGTATAGCCCCGATATTAGAAGCAACCACACATTTTCCTGAAGCAAATGCTTCATATATAGTTAATCCTGCCACTTCATACCACAGAGAAGGAACAATCACCAAACGCGCTCCAGGGATAAAACTTATAAGTTCGTCTATTGGCCTATGGCCTAAAAATTCTACATTTGATAAATTATATTCAGAAATAAGTTGCTGCAATGCTTTTTTATAAGGACCTTCTCCTATTATTTTAATAGGTATGTGTTTAAATTGTTTTGCCACTGCCAATAACCGATGCACACCTTTTTTATAATATATATTACCAAAGTAAAGGATATATTCTCCTGGTTCAAAATTGACTCTGAAGCGGTTAAGATTTATTGCATATGGCAAATAAAAAATTTTCTCTCTATCTATACCGAAATCCACTAATTTATTTTGTATGAATTTAGAAGGGGCAATGAATAAATCTACATTCTTTTCATATATCTTTAATATTTTACAAAAGTACATTTCTAAACAGGTAAGAATGCTTGCTATTCGTGATTCCTTTATACATTTATATATTATTGCATTATAATAATTATATTTCTTGCACCGTTCACAAAGTTCGTTATTGGTAAATAAAGAATAATTCGGACATATAAGTTTATAATCATGCACTGACATCAGTACCGGGATACCTTTTTTCCTAAGCGAATGAATTATAGAAGAAGAGATATGATGGTAGATATTGTGTATATGCGCAACGTCTGGCCTATATCTTTCAATAAGGCATTCAATATTCTTTCTCGCTTGAAAAGAATAAATAAAATTAATGGCTTTTCTGGCATCACTGATGCTATTTAGCCTCAAACCTTTTGAAAAATCGCTACCTTCAACAAAATAATCTGAATATTCAGAATAAAAGTTCCCCCTATTTTTAGTAGAGAAATCGATAATAGTATGTCCTAATCTCTTGAGACCTTCAGATAAATCAAATAAATATCTCTCTGTGCCACCAACAATGAAATGAAATTTATTACACATTAGTATCTTCATATAGGAAATAATCTTGTCTATTTTCTTTATAATATAATGAAAACTTTTCCTAGAGACCTTAATCTGCCTTTTGGTTCGTTATCTAAGATAGTTTTTAGTTTTTTATTTCATATTTAAATAAAAATTATTTATTACTGAAGATACCCTAGAGACCTTAATCTTTCTTGGGTTGCTTCATCTAATGAGGCTTTAGATTTTTTATTTTGAGGACCTACCTGTTTATAATCATCTAATTTCTGTTTTAAAAATCCAAACTTTTCCTTTTCTGCTGAAACGAGATTATTTAGTTCTTGAGGATCACCTTTTAGATTATAGAGTTCGTATTCTTCTTTATCACTACGATTGGTGTATATTAGCTTCCATTCATCAGTTCTGACACACTTTTTTGTAACCCCTTCATCTACAAAAACATACTTATGCGGATACCTATTTTTTCCTAGAATTAACGGTAATAAACTTGAGCCTATCATTGTCTTAGCTTTCCTAATCTTTAGGATATCTAAAATTGTTGGAGCAATATCGAGATGAGCATTTATCTGTGTATTAATAATTTTATGAGTTAAATTTGGAAAGTTTATAATTAGCGGGATTCTAATTAACTCTTCATACAAAAAACATCCGTGATGGAAGAAGTATCCGTGCTCTCCCAACATTTCTCCGTGATCCGCACTAATAATTATTAAAGTTCTATTATATATCTTAAGCATTTTTAATCTGTTAATCAACATTCCTATGTATGTATCTATGGTTCTTATAGCGCCATCGTACTGCGAAACATAGTAGTCAGGATTATCTATTCCATTCTTTTTTGTCGCTATGAATACTGGGATACCATTATAACCGTAACAATCTGAAAAATTTTCTACAATGGGTAGACTTTTTTTAGTATCATAGAATTCATCATTTATAAATAATCTATCATACGGAGGTATAGGTAGATAAGGAGAGTGGGCATCCATATAATGAATCCATAAAAAAAACGGTCTATTTTTAGATTTGTTTATAAGTTCTAATGCCTTATTTGTAATTAAATTTACTTTTGATTCTTCTTCAAAAAATATGTCAAAGCCCCTGTTTATTCCGTGTAATCCTTTTGAGAAATTTTGATTCCCTCCAATGAAAATTGTTAGAAATCCTTCGGATTTTAGAAGTTCCGCAATAGTTGTGATATCTTTACGTATTGAATCACCCCACAACACTAACGAATGGACATACGGAAAATTCGATGTCAAAATTGTTCCGATTGATGGCGGTGTATGAGATGATGCTGAAATCGCCTGTGTAAATAAAATACCTTCTTGTCCAATCCTATCAATATTTGGTGATGTATTTCTTTTATAACCGTAGCAACTCAAATGGTCAGACCTTAAGGCATCGACAGTAATAAGAATAATGTTGGGACGGACGAACGCTTGTATTTTTAAGAAAAAAAAACTTCCTATCGAAAGAAAAACCAGAATAAATAAAATCAGCTTATATCTTTTATTTATTCTCATTTTTAAATAAAATCTTGCCCGGCATTTCTTTAACATTAGTGATACCAAATAGATATAGTATTGTAGGAGCGATATCTATAAGTGATGGATTATTTAAATCTATCTTTCTGTTTATAAATATGATGCCGGGAACCAAAGTAGGATCAATTAAATGGTCACCACTCCATTTTTTTTTGTTGTCTTCGATAAGAAGCGCGGGAACGCCACCCAAAGCAGTCTGCCATGAAGCTCGGTACCCGATATTAAAACCCACAAATAAATCGGGAGCGTCCTTAATATAGGGCCCTTCAAATATATCCTCTTGAGCATAAACATTTCTTATTATCTTGTCTGCGTTTTGGGGATCCTGAAATTGTTTTAAGCCTTCTTTGATTGCCTGCTTTAAATCCTGGATTTCTGATTCATTTACTACTCCATTATGCTCTCGACCAATCCTATTTAGGTATATCCCACCAAAACCTAAAGCATATGCCTTGGTCTTAGACCAATCTACATCTTCAAAAAATTCTTTGCTTTCTTTTATCCCTGGTTTTAGAAATAGGTAACCATTCTCTAAAAGCCAGCGATTTAGATGGACGCACTTGCGGAAAGAACTGAACCCATGGTCGGATAATACGATTAAGGTTGTACTTCTATCAAGATTCTTTAATACCTCACCAATAATATGGTCGATTTTCTCATAATATTTAAAAACAGTGTCTTTATATAAAGAACTATCTTCATAAAGAGGGTGTCGTGTATCCAAGTAACGCCAAAACATATGTTGGATTATATCTAAAGTCTCAAAATAGGAAAAGAAGACCCCTCCTTTAAATTCCTTTAATCCATCTTGTAGTATTCTTTCATTCTCTCTTAAAATCTCATCTGTAAGCTCTAAAAATGCTTTTTCATCTAATCTGTTTTCGGTCAAAGCCCAAGTATCATGAGGCATGCCCTGGGTATAGTAAAGGCCGATTTTTTTAGCCAATTTTTTAGAATAATTATAAGGATAGGAAATGGGGAAAAACGGCCTTTGTGGATCAAAGTTTATAGGGCTTACATATAATTCAAAATCTGGTTTAATGGATTTTAGATAAAATCTTAAGATACCGCGTACTATCTTAAAAGGGCCTATTTTAAAAGATGTCTTTTGCCAAACACTCCAATTGCCTTCTTTAAGAAAGAGCTGATTCCCTTTAAATTCAAGGTATATCTCTTTTTCATCTGGGGCCAAAGTAATCCTTAAAGGAATTGTACTTTCATTAATGGATACACCCGAGGCTACTTTAGGTCCATAGATTGCTGTATTAATTATATTATTTCTAGATTCTACGTGGATAATTTTCCCTCGACTATCTTTATCTTCTTCGGATAATGCTTTTGTGGTATAGAAAGAAAACCTACCCATTGTTCCAGAAATATCCGGAACGCCCATGCCCGAAAGCATCTTGCCTAATAAAGATTGCGCAGGGAAGGTATTAGGGCAGAAATAGATATAACTGGAAATTTTATTTTCAGAGAGAATCTCCCAGAAAGTTGGGCCTTTTCTTCGGAACTGAATTCTAATTCTACCTTGTATATTTGAGATTTCATTTAAACTTAAGTAAGGAAGATAATTTTCTGGATTACGCATAATAAAATCAAATATTCCGTGACTTCCGGGATTTAAACCAGTAGCAAAGCTTGTCCAGGCAACCACAGACTCAGAAGGAATGGTAGTTTTTAAATAAGAATAGCTACCTTTCGTCTTTAAATAAGCAAGATTTGGAAGTCTTCCTCCTTGCATCAGTTTCTCGGTAATCTGTGGATCCATAGCATCGATTCCCAAAATTATAACTTTTTTATTTGTTACATTTCTATGCAGCATTAGTCCTCCGATGATTGAAATGACTAATAAAATAAAAAAAAACCAAAGAAATTTCTTTATAAATTTTAAAAAAAATCTTAAGAAAAATAATATACTACCAAATATCCCTAAAATTATACCCCATAAGAAAAATGTGTTTTGCACAAAGACAAACCCTGAGCCTGGATCAACATAATAATTAAGCATTTACAGTATCTAATCTTAAGGAATAATCCCTACTGCGCAAATTTCTTTTTCACGCTGAAGAATAAATCTACCCAATGTATTTAACTGACGAAATTTCTTTACCGTAACTGGTTCTTCTGTATTAATGACTACTTCAGCAACATCTGTCTGTTTTAGATCTTTTGCTTCCCGACTGCCGCTTGAGTCAGTAATATCAAGAACATAATTTATCTTTTTAATAATGGAATTAGTTTTTTGTGTTGCGCATTTAAATATAAATGACTCCCCAATACGTAAAGGTTCAACACAAAAAATCTTAGCCAAAATTTGAGTGACAACTCCTGGATGATTTCCTCTATATATAACCTGTCCGCGCTGTAAATTATCTATTTTAGCCGATACCAACCCAATGGACTCTGGGGTTTTGGCTGAAGATTTAGTTTTATCAAAGACTATTATTTTCTTTACCCTAGATAATTTATTTAAAGGCAGTATATTCACAATTTCTCCTCTTTTTATTTGGCCTGAGATAATATTTCCAACACATATCTTTTCTTTATTTATACAATAAACATCCTGAATAGGAAAATAAAAATCACCGTTTTTTTCTTCTTTCAGCCTTTTATTCATTTTATCTAACGCTTCAAAAAGCGTTGCGCCTTTATACCATGGCATCCTTAGGGACTTTTTCAAAAGATTGTCTCCTTGCTTCCCAGAAATAGGAATAATATACGTAGGCTTTATTCCTAACGCGTTATAAAACACTGAGATCTCTTCCTGTGTTTTATTAAAAGTATCCTCATTAAAGCCTACCAAATCCATCTTATTTAAAGCAAGGATAATTTTATCTATCCCCAAAAAATTCAAAATATTAAAGTGCCTTCTTGTCCCTTCATCTAAAGATTTTACTACGTCCACAACCAATATGGCTGTAGTAGCGTAAGTACTACCAGAAAGCATATTTTTAAGTAATTGCTTATGCCCAGGAACATCTATAAATGCAAAATCTCTGTTTTTCTTACTCTTACAAAACACTTGTGTTGTATCTATGGTCAATTGATTTATTCTTTCTTCTTCCAAGCTATCTAATAAATAAGCAAACTCAAGATCACGATCTAACCTTTGGCAAACATTCTCCACCTCGCTCATGGTTTCTTGAGAAAGCGAACCCATTTCGAATAAAAATCTACCAATTAATGTAGATTTACCTGAGTCAACCTCACCAGCTACCACAATTCTAGAATAACCTTTCATGCTTATAATTCAATTTATATATCCTAGCGAACGCATTTTCTCTTTTATCCTCTCTTCATCGAAAAGAGAACGAATGGGCTTTTGAACAGTTTTATCTTTAGCTGTCTCATAGGTATCAATATAGCGAATGGGATTTCTCTTAATATAATCTTCTTCTATAGCTTCCAATAAAACCTTACCATCCATATCCTTTGCTATTGGAATTCCCATATAATACAAAATTGTAGGAGTTATATCGTATATATTTGCACTCATAATTTTTTTATTACGCAAGATATGCTCTCCAGAAATAATAATTATTGCTGGATTGCTATGTTCTCCGAGATAAACATTGTTAATAAATAAGTCATTAATCTTGTATTCTTTTTTATTAACTATAATATGGTATGCTAAATTTTTTTCCATAAATGACTTCGGTGCCTTGATTAGGAAACCGTTTTTCGTATCTTCGAGATTGCTAAAAAGATGGTCTCCTGTTTCCTTAACCACTATATTCTTTAAAGTATTTTTGGCTTTTTCCCTTAGTTCAGAGAACTCTTTTTCAGAAAGATTACCGATTATCTCTATATTTTTTCCAAAGGAATGTATATCTGCAGGCTCATTCTTTAGAATAGCCGTTTGAGAGCCTTCGCTAATTTTATTTATTTCGCTGATTTCTAAGAGGTAATCTACCTTTGAAAAAAGACGGCTGTATTTTGGCGTGGCGGTAAATCCGTGGTCAGAGACAATAAAAACAACGGTGTCTTTGCCTGCCTCCTTAAATATATCGCCAATAACCCTATCGCACCAAATGTAATAATTATTAATTATATCTTTATATCTTTGAATATCATCTTCGGATATGTGAAGACCTTCGGGAAAAAGAAATTGCCAAAAGTTATATGAAGCAATATCGATACCTCTAATGTAAAGACAAAAAAAATCAAAATTTTTCTTTCTTAATAGGTATTTGGAAAAGTTAATCATGAAATTATCTATATTTTCAATCGACCACCAGAAATTTGGAAATCTGTCTTCCTTTATGCCAGAAAAAATACTTTCTTTTATATTTTTGAATCTTTCAAACTCCGTCGGAGAACAAATTTCTTTAAAATTTGGGTAAGATCTGTCTTCTGCTAAATAATCTAAACCGTTAATATCTAAAATCCTGTCTGAAATCACAACTCCATTGACCTTCTCAGCAGGCCAAGTCACCATAAAATTCATTATCCCAACCCTCTTATTACTTTCGCTTAATATATCCCATATAGCTTTGACCTTCTTTAAATTACTAGTGGGCGGAACGGCTACACCTGTATCTGGATCCTGTAGCAAACGATCTGTAATCCCATGTTTTGCAGGAAGTTTTCCAGTTGTAATACTGGTCCAAACTACTTCACTATAGAAAGGCCAAACTGACTCACAATTTCCCCAGCTTCCTCTGTCCATTAACTTCTTAATGTTCGGTAGTTTTCCTTTCTTTATTAAGGGCGTCATAACATTCCAACTGGCTCCATCAACTCCAATTAATAATACTTTGGGTCTATTTTTATTAGAATATTCGCAACCAGATGAACAAACAAGAATAGTATTAATTAAAAATACAAACATTACCTTATTCATATATTTATTTACATCCATCAAATATCATTTTTACATATAACCAAGGGACCTTAGTTTTTGCATCATGTATTCTTTCTCTTTATCCTGGGCTCGGCCAGACCTTTCCGCTATTGCGGTATTCTGAATTTCTTTGATAATCTTGTCAATAGTGTTAGCCGATGATTCAATAGGTTGACAACAACATTCGCATCCGATACTACGATATCTTTTACCTCCTCTAGCAAAATAAAGATCCACTACTGGTAACCTCTCTTTTCTTATATACCTCCATATATCAATTTCTCGCCAGTGCAGTAAAGGATGTATTCTAAAATGTGTGCCTATTTCACCTTCGGACCTATAATACTCTGCCCACAGTTCCAAGGGTTGATTTTGATAATCCCATTTAAAATCTATATCCCGTATGGAAAAATATCTTTCTTTAGCTCTAATAGCATGTTCATCCCTTCTTATGGCTAAAAGTAAAGCCTTAAAATTATATCTTTCGATTATTTGCTTCAAGGCCTCGGTCTTTAATACATTACAACAATTAAACCTTCCTTTTTCAGGTGACATATCTTCTTTTAAGGCCATAACATTACTAGCGATCATTAACTTCAGATTCCACTTCTTGGCATATCTATCTCGGAATTCATAAATCTGTTGAAATTTAAAAGTTGTGTCTATATGAATAACCGGGATGAATACATCACCCAAAAATGCCTTTCTTGTCAAATGAACTAGCGTGGTTGAATCTTTACCCATGCTCCATAATAAAGCTAATTTATCTCTATATTCCCAATAAGCTTCCCGAATAATATAGATGCTTTTACTTTCTAATTCATCTAAGTATGAATCGCTATTCATCTCGCAATTAATTATAACAAGCAATATTGCCGTTGTTTCTATTTAAAACCATATTACGCACATAAGCATTAGATAGGAAAAGAACAAATAGGCGGGGCAAATCGTAGAATAAATAAATGACAGTTAATTTAAATCTATTTAACCGGTATTTCTTTAACATAAACATTCGATTCCTCCAACAGAGGAATTGGCGCAGTGATTTATTTAGAGAAGAGCTATTCCCACAATGGCAACATACCGCCTCAGGATGATATAGCGTTCTCCAACCCTTTTTCTGTGCCCGCCAAGCCAAATCTACATCCTCAACTAAAAAAAAGAATCTTTCATCAAAATAGCCTATATCTTCCTTAATTGCTTCAAGCATCTCTCGTCTATAAAGCGCAGCGGCAGAACAGGCACCAAAAATATATTGTGGCTTATCAAATTGTCCATTATCAAACTTGCCTTTACCAATATCATAGAATCTCCTTAACCAAGAAAGATAAATCCCGCAAGAATAGATTGTTCGCTTATCGAAATTTAATATCTTCGGTTGTATCATTCCTACATAAGTAGGTGCAATTTTTATAGCTTCTACTATCCGGGAGAGAAAAACTCTTTCTAAAACTATATCGCAATCTATGGTCAAAACCAATTTGCCTCTCGCAATCTCTATCCCTTGATTTCTTGCCTTACAAGCCCCCAGGTTATCTTTATTCTCAATTAAAATAACCTGCGGATATTTTTCTTTTATAAAATTAGTTGTGCCATCATTTGAGCCATTATCTACAACAATTGTTTCAAAGTTCTGGCGATCTTGGCTAAATATAGAATCTAAGCAAGACTTGACGAATTTTATGCTGTTAAACGTTAATATAATTATAGATATTTCAGACATTAAAGCGTTTTTAATATTTCGTATAATCTTTCCCCTAAAACTTTTAGCGAATAATTATCTTCTACAGTCTGACGAGCCTTCTCTCCTATCTGTTGACGTAAGTTACGATTTTCAATTAGGGTCTGCATTTTCTCTATAAATTCTTCTTTTGTATTTGCTAGGAACCCATTATCCCCATCTTTAATGATGTGGGGCGCCTCTCCAATATTGCTTGATACGGTTGGTTTTGCCATTGCCATATATTCGAAAAGTTTGGTTGGGCTCTTTGCTTGATTAAATTTTGTATTCTGAATTAACGGCAAAAGGCCAATATCAATATTCGATAGATAATTGGGAATTTTTTCTGGAGAAATCCAATAATAAAATCTTACCCTATCCTTAAATCTGAAATTATTAAGTCCATTTCTTATATCAGTAAAATATTTACCCTCTCCCATAAAATCCAGAAAAATATTCTCATATTTGTTGGCTAATAATAAGAAGCAATCTAAGATGAATCTAATATTCTCTCCCATTTCCTTAAGATAAACAGTGCCAATCCAAGAAAACGTTATGTTTGGACTATCACAATTATTGTTCTGGGATCTAAACATATCGGTATCTACACCTGTCGGTATATAGAAAATATTGGAATTAAATTTACCTAAATATTCTTCTAAAAATTTACTGGCAACAATGCAGATGTCTGAGTATCTGGCAATTTTCCTAGTCAAATATTCCATTTTAGAGCTGGGATAGATTCCCAGATAATAAATCGGATTTTCACGTATATTCCAATCGTCGCAATCAAATATAAATTTATTTTTTTTCAATAAAGATACTAAAAAAGGAGCCAATGTATGATAGTTTAACCTCTGCATAAAAAAAACACAGTTTTTCTCTTTTTTCAAGAGTATTCTAAAGGCTTCAATATTATATTTGATCTTACCTATAGAAGACATCTTAAATTCTTTTTCTCCATATTTTGCTCCTAAATTATCTGCAAAGGAAAATACTTCAGTATCTATACCACATTTCCTTAACTCTCTGGCAAAATTATAGCACCTTATTCTTGCCCCAGATAAATTATATCCTTCGCGGGTAATAAAAATTATTTTTTTCATTGTTAATAATATCTTTTATCCGTTTTTAATCTAATCATTAAAATTAAAGACTTGTTTTCATCCTTCTTTCTTTATATCCTATAGTATGTGCCTCTGAGTTTTGAATAGTTCTATTTAAAAATAGACTATAAATACTCTTTTCACCGATTGGGAATTAAAATTTTGCTCACTTCTATTTTTTATTGTTTACACACAAGGAAATTATTCAGTACCAAATAATCAAGGTCGCACTCCAAAAATGACTTCATAGCATCTTCGGGAGAACAAACAATGGGTTCTTCGTGTCTGTTGAAGCTGGTATTTATAATTGTAGAGGTGCCTTTGAGATTCTTATATATTTCGAGCATTCTGTATAAACGCGGATTATCTTCATTATGTAAAATTTGCGGCCGGGCTGTCCCGTCAACATGAACGGCACCGGGGCATTTCATTTTCATCTCTTGCGTACAATCCACGGCAACGTTCATAAAACGCAACGTATATCTAATTTTGTCCATATCTAGATATAAGTTATCTACTTCTCTATCAAGGCTAACTGGAGCAAAAGGCATAAAATGCGACCTTTTTAATTTAACATTTAACCAATCTCTACAGCTTGGGTCATCTGCCCTATAAAGGATTGAACGATTTCCTAAGGCTCGAGGGCCGTATTCCATCCTGCCATTAAAATGAGCCACAACTTTACCCGCATAGAGAATATTTGCTATTTTATGACATAAATCTTCTTCTTCTAAGAAAGAATAATTAAGGCCTGAGGCGCTAAGAATTTTACCAATGTATCGATTATCGTATTCTGAACCTAAATATATATTTTTGAAATAAAAAGGAGCGGGCTTTAGAAACGCCAATGCTGCCCCTAAAGATAGCCCTCCGTCTCCCATATGCGGAAAGATATATAATTTATTGATGTCATTAATTTTATTTATCCTTTCATTGAGGCTGACATTAGCAAAAGCCCCTCCTGCTAAACCCACATTGGGAATCCTTGTCTCCCTAGCCCAAAATTCCACAAAATTTACTACTTCCTGCTCAAAATTTTTCTGAAAATTATAAGCTATGTCCTCACGGGAGTATTTTTTAAGTTTTTTATGGAAACTATTATCGATACTTTCTTTTAAAAAATGATTTTTAAAATTAAAGCCTTTTTTACGCTCGACAAACCGAAATTGTCTTTTCGCCAGGTTTAAGGCTTCGCTAAAAAATTTTCCATAACCTGCGAGACTGGTAATTTTACCTTCGTGCCGGACCGGCTGAAAACCCAAGAACTCTGTCAATCTTGTATAATAAGTGCTCATAGAACTAAAACCCGTCTGAGCAAATATTCTTTTAACGTTATTTTCCTTACCGATGTTTACAGTCACGCTTAAGGCGTCGCCCATAGCATCGGCAGTGAAAACCAGAGTTTCGCAATCATTTCTTGCAGTATAATAAGCGGAACAAGCGTGCGCATAATGATGATCGATACAAATAACCGGCGCTTTAATATTCAGTTTGCTAAGTTTTTTCATGATAATTTTAATTGATAAATATTTTTCCAAAACTTCCGGAATTTTAAGCTTATGGACCAATACCTGATAAATAATGTATAAATTTAAAAGGTAGCTAAAAGAAGACGAGTCTCTCCGTAAATTATCATGAAAATTATCTAATAATCTTAAAAAAAATGAAGGCGTCATGATTGAGGCTAGGACAATAAAACCAATCTCGTGAGGAGAAACCCCAGTTTCCTGAATAACTTTCTCAATAGATAAATAAGGGAACCCGCCTTTAAGTTTCTCGCGGCTAATCCTCTCTTCATTGATAGCAGAGACTATTTCCCCATTCTTAACTAAACAAGCGCCACTATCGTGATTGTCAGAAATACCAAGTATAATCATTCTAATGAAGACTTGCTGTAAATTTCTATTTCGATTGGCAAATCAGGATGTAACTTTTTGCAAACTAAAGCATAATCGTAAAGGTTGATCTTAAACTTATCTAAATTAATATCATAGAAAGCGACCCAGCCTTTTACCGCGCTATTTAAATCTTCTTGAAAATCTGTCCTTTTTACAAACACCACGTAGTCACTGCCTGAGGAAATAAACTGTTCGCATTCAGGGGGCAGAAATAATAGTAATACATCGGCAAGGGGATTGCGTAATAACATAAACACTCCAAGTAAATAATCCCCCCATGTAATTCCTCTCATTTTAACTATAGCAATTTTAAACTTCCCATTTAAAGGTAAAAATTTAATGACATCTTTGGAAACCCATCGGCAAAAGTTCTTATTCTTATTATTGCCAAAATTTGGAGGGATAGCATCAAATATAATGGGGTCGCTTCTCGCCATATTAATATTTGTAAATAATTTCCTTCTAATTAATGAATTTGGTCTTGTGTCTAAACAAAATACAAAAATGATAAACTGTGCAATCCCAAATAAAAAAATTATTGCCAAACTACAAATTCTTAACAAATGATTTTTTAAACTATAAAATCCTATAGAAGTCATTATCGCGATAGGAGAAAGGACAGGCATTATATATGAAAAATCCTTCTTGGGAATAATAGTAAAGAATATAATAGGTAATATCAACCACCATAGAAAAATATAAGTATGGCGATATTTATTTTTTAAAAATAAGGGTATACTGCACAAAAAAAGGATTGACCAAAAGCTTCCTAGAAGCCAATTTGGGAATACGGTTAAATAGAAAAATATTCTTTTAAAAAAGAAAGGAGAGCTAAAATTAATGACCTGCTTCCAAACTTCAGTTCTACTATGGCCAGTCCATACACCGCTCATAGCTAAAAATCTATTTTTGTCTAATAAATAGCATTTAATCCATGTTATATAAAACGGGCTTAAGATAATGAAGATAATTAGCGACATTAAAAAAATATTCAAAGAAATTTTTTTATCAAAATTTTTGCTCCTTATTTCCTTTATAGCCCTATACAATGTATACCCAACAGGGCCTATGATAAAAATAATAGGCGTGGCTCTGTCCATATACATAGAAAAACAAACAAATATAGCGAATAAAATAGTATAAATAGTTTTCTTAAAATAATTACTTAAAATTAAAAAATAAATTGATAAAGAGGTAAAAGCAATAACACCTATTGGAAGTTCAAAAATTTTCATAAATTGTATTGTTCCCGGATATGCCGAGATTAGAAAAGAAGATAATAAGGCACACCATCTATTTTTTGTAATCTCAATGGTTATACCATATACAGAAATCATAAGTATTAATAGATACAAAACATTCACCATAGCCATACTCATATAATTTCTTCCAAATAAACTTATAAATAGAGCGGTGAAAGCATAATGTAATCTTGGCCAATGCCCCGGGGAAAAAAATTGATGGATTATATTTTGAAATGGACTTCTAAGATAGAGAAGATTATAAAACCTTAAAGCATCTATTGAATGGACATGGGTATTAATATTAAAATAATAAAACAATCTTTCTTTAAATAAAAGATAATAAATAAAAACCTGAACAATGAATATAAATATCAACAGCGATATTGAATAACGGCTCTTTTTAATCATACCAAAATATTGGCAAACCAGCAGAGTTTTATTTAATTTTTAGGTCAGCTTCATTGATAGCAGAGACTATTTCCCCATTCTTAACTAAACAAGCGCCACTATCGTGATTGTCAGAAATACCAAGTATAATCATTCTAATGAAGACTTTCTGTAAATTTCTACCTCGACAGGTAAGATAGGATGTGGCTTCTTATAAACCAAAGTGTAATCTTGAAGATTAATCTTAAGCTTGTCCAAATCAATAATATTATAGAAATTAAGCTGATCTTTCATCTCGCTATCCAAGCTTTTTTGAGAATTTTTCATTTTTATAAATGCCACGTAGTCACTATCTGAGCAATTAAACTCTAGGCAGTCAGAGGGTGTAAAGAATAGTGATACAATAGCGCGGGGATTGTATAATAACATAACTACCCCAAAGTAATATTCATACCAGCCCGGCATCTCTCGCTGTGAAACCATAGTAATCTTAAATTTCTCATCTGAAGGGAAAAATTTAACAATATCATCGGAGATCCATTGATAAACGTCCTTATCGGGAAAATTTGGATAAAAAATTTCAAATATAACAGGGTCCTTTCTTGCCATATTAATATTTGTAAATAATTTCCTTAAAGCTAACTTTGGAATCGCATGTACATCTAAATAAAATGCAAAAATGATAAACTGTGCAATCCCAAATAAAAGAATTATTGCCAAACTGTAAATTCTTAATAATCTATTCTTAAAACTATAAAATCCTATAGAGATAATTATCGCAATAGGAGAAAGAATGGGTATTATATATGAAAAATCCTTCTTGGGAATAATAGTAAAGAATATAATAGGAAAAATTAACCACCATAAAAAAATATAGCTATACTGGCACTTATTTTTTAAAAAAAGGGGCATGCTGCATAAAAAAATAATTGACCAAAAAATCCCTAGAAGCCAATTTGGAAATATGGTTATATAGAAAAATGATCTTTTAAAAAAGAAGGGAGAACCAAAATTTATAAGCTCCTTCCAAATTTTAGTTCCATCATAACCGGCCCATGTGCTACACATTGTGAAAAATCTAGTCTTATTTAATAGCACGTTCTTAACCCATGCAAAATAAAATGGTTTTAAAATAATTGAGATAATTAATGATACTAAAACAATATTCAAAAAGAATTTTTTATCAAAATTTTTGTTCCGTATTTCCTTCATAACTTTATACAATATATAGATAACGGGGCCTATAACAAAAACAATGGGCGTGGCTCTGTCCATATACATAGAAAAACAGACAAATATAGCGAATAAAATAGTATAAATAGTTTTCTTAAAATAATTGCTTAAAATTAAAAAATAAATTGATAAAGAGGTAAAAGCAATAACACCCATTTGAAGTTCAAAAATTTTCATAAATTGAACTATGCCCGGATTTACTGAGATTACAAAAGCAGATAATAAAGCACACCACCTGTCTTTTGTAACTTCAATGGTTATACCATATACAGAAATCATAAGTATTAATAGATACAAAAGATTCACCATGGCCATACTCATATAATTTCTTCCAAATAGACTTATAAATAGAGCGGTGAAAGCATAATGTAATCTTGGCCAATACCCCGGGGAAAAGAATTGTCGGATTATATCCTGAATTGGAATTTTAAGATAGACCTGATTATAAAACCTTAATGAATCTATTGAATGGACATGGGTATTAATATTAAAGGCATAAAAACATTTTTCTTTAAAAAGAAGATAATAAACATAAACCTCGGTGATGAATATAACCATCAATAGTAATATCGAATAATGGTTTTTTTTAGTCATATCAAAATTTTAGTAACTAACGAAGATTTATTGAATTTCCGGATTGAACCAAAAAGAAAAGCTTAATTACTAAAAAAAAGTCTTAAGAAATGTTAAAATAGTTTTCTCTAACTGTGAAAAACGAATTCTCTTCAATTGAGTATAAAATTGTTTAGGACGAAAATAAAATTCCCTTAACGCTCTTTTTTGTATTCTTCTTAGAGTATCTGCAGTTAATTGCGGAGTAACCCATATTGGCTCAAAATGTGTATCAAAAATATAAGAGGAATACCGAGGCCAAACCGACGTATCTAAGGTACCGTCTTCTCTAAGGCCGGTATCAATCTCGCCTCCTTCTTTCAATTCATAAAAAATCGGCGAACCCGGATATGGTGTCAAAATACTAAACTGAGCCATATCTAAGGGGAGTTTTTTAGCAAATCTTATTGTTGCCAATGAATCTTCGTAGGTCTCTCCGGGAAGCCCTAAAATAAATAATCCAGAAATTTTAATTTTTGTATTGCCCCTTACCATATTAATAGTTTCTTCTATTTTGTTTAGATGGGTCTTCTTATTAATCTTATCCAATAAACCCTGAACTCCTGATTCTATTCCAAAGGCTATGTCATAACAACCCGAAGATTCCATTTCTTCTATTAACTCTCGATTAATGAAATTTATGTGGCCTTCGCAACCCCATTTAAAATCTAGTCTCCTCCTTCTTATTTCTCTGCAGATATCGATTACCCTCTGAGTGTTAGAAATAAAGATCGGGTCGGAAATAAAAATATAATTTGCAGAATATGTTTTGACCAAGAGTTCTATCTCATCAACTACCCTACTAGCAGTATTATAGCGCTGTCCTTTCTTATTGTGCACAACACAAAACGAACACGAGAATACACATCCGCGCGATGTAAACATATGCTTACCAATGCTATTCTTTTTTCCAAAATAAGGCATGTTAGTAATGGAAGGGATATTGTAAAGTCTCTGGCTCACAGCGTCTCTATCTGGAAAAGGCAACTGGCTCAAATCAGCTACAACCATTGGCTCTGAAGTAGTGATAAACTTACCATCTCTTAAGTAAGAAACAGATGGTATACTAGAAAAGTCATTTTGTTTTTTTTCTAAAGCACCTAAAATCTTTAAAAAAGTATATTCTCCTTCTCCGTGCACGACTATATCACAGCAATTATTTCTAAGATATGCTTCGGCATAAACGCTCGCATGCTTATTTCCAAAAATAACTTTTATGTGGGGATATTCACTTTTTAGCCATTTCCCCAAGTCATAAATTACGCCTCCGTTACAAATAAAGGAAGTAAAGCCAATAACATCTGGATGCATTTGTGCAATAATGTTTTTTAATTGTTGAGAGGAAAATTTTTCTGCAAATGCATCAATTACATAAACTTCATAACCATATTTCTTGCACATCGCAGAAATATATAATAATCCCAGCGGCTCAAAGATCGGAATGAAATTCTTCCCTTTTCCTAAAAAGGCGTCTAAATCATCTGGGGGGTTAATTAAAAGTACTTTCATTATTAAGATTTTCTTTACCGATTAATGTAGATATTCCTTTGACCATGCCTCAAACATAACAAGTGTCCATATCTTTTTATGATTATCAACTTTATTTGAGAAGTGCTGTTTTAAGAGATTTTCAATAAACTGATACTTAAATATACCTTCTTTTCTAATTTTATCTTTACTTAATATATCCAAGACTAACTGCCTAAATTCTCCCTTAATCCAAAAGGCTATGGGAATTCCAAAGCCTTTCTTTTTTCTATTAACGATATTTTTTGGCAAGAATTTTCTCATGGTTTTCTTTAAAATATACTTAGTCTTAAAATTATTGAGCCTTAAACTCGATGGCAAACCAAATACAAATTCTACTAATTCATGGTCTAAATAAGGGACGCGTACCTCAAGTGAATTAGCCATACTAGCCCTATCCGTCTTAACTAAAAGGTCATCCTGAAGATATGTCTTTATATCGATGTATTGGAGTCTGTCTAATTCATCACCGGTTTCAAGTTCTTTAAGATAATAATCTAAGGAATTGGATAAATTCTCTTTTGCTAACATTCCTTTTAATTCGGGTGCATATAACTCGTTTTTTTCCTGAGAGTTAAACGAACCCATCCAATCAATATGGCGAATTATAGGGATGAAAGAATCAGACGAAATAAATTTTTTTGCCTTGAAATCTAAACTAAAATTATCCATTGATACAGGCAAGTTCATAATGATGTTATTGATAATATTTTTTCTAACAATCGAGGGAATCAGATAATAGTATTTGGTTAGTTTATGCGCCTGATAAGTCGGATAACCCGCGAATAGCTCATCCCCCCCATCCCCGCTTAAGGCAACTTTAACGTTTTGTCTTGTAAATTTTGAGAGCAGATAGGTTGGGAAAAATGAGGCGTCACCTAAAGGCTCATCTAAATAACTGACTGCATCTAGAAGCGTGCTAAATAAATCTTTGGCTTCAAAAACCTGATGATTATGCTCAGTATTATACAGCTTAGCAACTTGCTGAATATATCTAGACTCATCAAATGAATCTTCTTTGAAGCCAATGGAAAAAGTTTTAATCCTATCTGTCAAAAAATTGCTTGTTAGACTGACGATAGCACTGGAATCGATTCCTCCGCTTAAAAAAACACCCAAAGGCACATCGCTGACCAAATGTCTTTTTGTTACATCTTTTAGAAGTTCGGACAATCTTTCTACTGCTTCTGCTTCACTAATCAAATTACCTCTTTGGAAAAAATTAATATCCCAATATTTAACAAGAGAAATGTTTTTATTTTTATAAATTAAGAGATGAGCGGCTGGTAATTTTTGTATTTTTTTAAATATGGAACGCGGGGCCGGGACATATTCGAAAGTCAGATATTGATTCAGTGCATTAAAATCCAACTCGCGTTTAAAATCCGGAAATTGCAAAATTGCCTTTATCTCTGAGGCGAATATCAACTGACCATTAAATTCAGAATAATATAAAGGTTTGATACCAAAGCGATCGCGAGCCAAAAATAATTCATTTTTCTTCTTATCCCAAATAGCAAAGGCAAACATGCCATTTAGTTTATTCACGCAATCCCGGCCGTATTCCTCATAGAGATGCACAATAACCTCCGTATCGCTTTTTGTATAAAAAATATGGTTTTTTTTCTCCAAATATTCTCTGAGTTCAGAGAAATTGTATATCTCGCCATTATATACTATCCAAAGCGACTCATCCTCGTTATGAATAGGCTGGTGGCCGCTTACCAAATCAATAACGCTCAACCTCCTTATGCCCAATACGATATCCTCATCTATAAAAATTCCTTGATCGTCAGGCCCGCGATGGCGAATTGTATCAAGCATTTTGATTATAAGTTCTTTTTTAGATATTGAATAGTCTTTTGACGATACGAAACCGCAGATCCCGCACATATTTAATTACTCACTTTTTAACTTTTTTTCAAAAATTTCTTTAATTAAATAGCTATATTCTGATTGAGATTTATAATAAATGCGGATAACCACTTCTGACAATAATCCCATAAGGATACACTGTATCCCCATGGTAATAAACAGCAAAGAGATAAACAAGAGGGGACTAATCCAAATACCCTTGAATAGAATTTTTCTGATTATCACGGTTATCCCGGTTACGACACCTAAAATCAACAAACCCATTCCTGTTCCCCCAAAAAAATAAATTGGCTTAGTAGAGTATGCCTCAAGAAATCTAAGCGTTATTAAATCAAAACTGACCTTAAAAACACGCGACCAGCCGTAGTGAGTCTTGCCTTTGAGTCTGGGATTATGCGAAACTTCAACTTCAGCGATAGATGCGCCATTCATCGCTGCATATAAAGGTAGAAGCCTATGTATCTCTCCATATAGTCTTATATTGGAGATAATTTCTCTTTTGTAGACCTTGAGAGCGCAGCCGAGATCGTGCAGTTTGACTCCAAATAAAGAAGAAATTATACTATTGCCAATAAAAGAAGGAATTTTTTTATTCAAGAGGGGGTCTTTTCTATGCCTTCTCCACCCGCTCACCACATCATACCCTTCTTCCATTTTGGATAATAATTTTGGTATATCGGCAGGATTATTCTGCAGGTCAGCATCCATAAATATTAAAATATCACCCTTTGAATGATCAATGCCAGCCTGGATAGCCAATGTTTGACCAAAATTTCTCACTAAACGTATTACCATAATCTTCTCATTAGATTGAGCGTATTCCTTTAATAAATCATAACTACCATCTCTGCTACTGTCGTCAACATAGATGACTTCGTATTCTTTATTTAATTTATCTAGTGCTTGAATGAGTTTAGTATGAAGCGATTTTAAATTTTCTTTCTCATTGTATACAGGTATAATAACGGACAGCATCATTTTACCTCGACAAATGCATCCATCCCTTTCAGGGCCCTAGCAGCAGCTTCGCGTATATTAGCATCTTCGTCTTTAGTCATCACTTCTAATAGAGCGGGTTTCGCTGAAGTATCGCCTATTTTAGATAAAGCAAGTGCTGCATTTATGCGTATCTCGCTAGCACCGTACTCAGTTAAGACTTTAAGCAAAGCAGGCAATACAGACTTATCCCTTATTTCACCTAAAGCCAAGGCAGCTTGAGAGCGGATATCCACAGATGGGTCTTGCATAAGGATATTGAGTAAGGTGGGTAAAGCAGATTTATCTTTTATCTTGCCTAGGGCGATGACAGCGCTGTGACACAAGGTCTGTTCTTTTTCTTTCATTAACAATCCCAAAAGCGCAGGAAGACTCTCTGGATCACCTATTTCACCTAAAGCCAAGGCAGCTTGAGAGCGAACATCCACAGATGAGTCTTGCATAAGGATATTGAGCAAGGCGGGTAAAGCAGATTTATCTTTTATCTTGCCTAGGGCGATGACAGCGCTGTGACACAAGGTCTGTTCTTTTTCTTTCATTAACAATCCCAAAAGCGCAGGAAGACTCTCTGGATCACCTATTTCACCTAAAGCCAAGGCAGCTTGAGAGCGAACATCCACAGATGAGTCTTGCATAAGGATATTGAGCAAGGCGGGTAAAGCAGATTTATCTTTTATCTTGCCTAGGGCGATGACAGCTTTAATTCTCACAGTATGTTCTATATCTTTCGTAAGCAGCTCCAAGAGAGCCGCAACACTTAAATGGTTACCTATTATATCCAAATCTCCGGAAGTGGTGGTTATCTGTATATTAGATTTGTCTAACTGTAACCTATTTAAAGACTCTTTTAAGCAAACATAGTTTAAACCCTTTTCTGCCATCTGACATCCTATCATCCTTCTCTCTTCAATACTTCTTTCATAGACCTTAATGAGATTTCCTGCTATATCCTTCCAATTGTATCGTGTTTCAGCGCGCTGTCTAGCTCTACGCCCCATCTCCTTACGTAATTGAGAGTCCTTAAGTAAATATATTACACCGTCAGCTAATGCTCGATAGCTACTCGGCCCTACTAACAACCCTACTCCGCCAACCATATACCGCATCTCACCGACTAAAGAGGCCACAATCGGTTTACCCGAAGCCAAATATTCCACGACCTTTAAAGGGCTCTTACATACTGTTAACTCATTATTCTCAAAAGAAGCTATGCAAATATCTGAAGCAGAGATATATTGAGGTATTAAGTCATGCGGAATTGAACCTGTAAAAATTATGTGGTCTTTAATTCCTAATTGTTCAGTTAATTCCCTTAATTGACTTAACATATAACCTTGGCCGACGATTAAGAAAATTGCATTGGGATATTTATGCAAAATTATATTTGTTGCTTCAATAAACATCTTGACATATTGGCCGCCATGGAGCTGGCCTAAATATAAAATTGTTATTTTTTGCTGAAGATTATATTTTCTTCTAATACTTTCTCCCGAAATATGGGGACCGAATCTCCTGAGATCTGCTCCCACTGGAGTTCTTAATATCCGATTATTCCCCACTCCAAAACTGATACACAGTTTTTCCAATTCATGACTTGATACGGAAATGGTATCCACCAATCGAGGAATCCATCTTTCTAACAATCTGATGAAATTACCGAATATGAAGGCATGGATAGACTTCTTATTGGAATGATACCAAATCTTTTCTTCCCAGTCATCCCAATCATAATGTAAAGATTTATTTAAATACCATCCACAAAAAAGCGCAGGAATTGAGACATAATGAAAACATTTTTGAAAATGAATTATGTCTGCCCAATCCGAACCTTCTTTTATCTTTTTTATATTATAGAAGAGGGTCCTTAATCCCGCTTTTCTACTTAAAGTTATTATCTCTATACGCTCCAAATCAATATTATTATTTTTCTTCTCGCTGATATGTAAAGGGCAATAGGCTAATTTTACTTCGTGGCCTTGATCTCTAAATTCTCTCGCCAAACTTACAATCCTAATAGTCCAGGGTTCGTTAGGCGAAAAGATATCGTGAGGATGAAGCATGAGTATTTTCACCTCTTATCCTCCGGGAAATAGTGTCCAACCGCGTAATCTTTTAAGTAAACTATGGTACAATTCTATAAAAATTGTAACTATAAAAATAATAAAAATTATTATACCCTTACTTATTCTTCTCACTGTCTAAGATTGCTTTCACTTCAGGATTTAATGACGGTTTATTAACCATTGCTTTAGAAAGTCCGAGATTATTTATTATTTCTACTAACCGTTCTACTCTTTTATTTCTTCCTTCGCGGTTTAGACCATTAGAGTCGTAGAATAACATTGGGTCTGTATCTTCTTGCCAAGAAATTCCATATTTTTCCTTATTACGCCCTAAATCAGCTTGTGGAAATAGAGTACATCCGGACACATTGGTAACTTCATCTATATAATCCTTATTTTGGCGAATAAATTCTATAGTTTGGTTAAAGTCCTCTTCAGTCTCACCAGGGAAACCTACAATAATATTTATATTAGTGCATATCCCCGCTCTATGTGTATTTTGAATAACTTCTGAGGCCTCTTTAGCTGCGTAACCCTTCAACATAAGTTTTAAGATTCTATCTGAGCCATTTTCGACACCGTAGATAAGCGTATGACAGCCAGCTTGTTTCATCTTAGATAAGAGGGTAAGATCCATCTCCTTACGTATAATTGCATAGCTAACCCAATCAAACTTAAGCCTAGAATTAATTATTAGCTCACAAAGTTCAGAAAGTTGCCTTAGATTTCCATTGCAGGTAAGGTCGATCATTTCAAAAGCCTTTATATTATTATTCTGAACGTGATACTTAATTTCATCCATGATATGACCCGGAGTCCGGAATCTATATGTTGGCCACATAATATAATCTATGCAATATGTACATCTTTTAATACAGCCGCGGCTTAAAAGCAATGGAAGTGGCTTATAATCAAAGCCCAGATTGTATTCCTTTAAATCAAATTCGGAGAATGTAGGAAAAGGGATTTCATCTAGATTCTGAATAATGGGTGGCAGAGAAGGCTGATACCGACCTATATTTTTACCTAACAATATACCAGGGCCATTACGAATTTTTCTTTGGTTAAAATATGCGCCTAAGATATTCAAGAGCGTGAGTTCGCCTTCGCCTATCACATATATGTCAACAAAACTGGGTCTAATTAGTTCTCGTGGATGTTTAAAAAATGTACCTGCTCCTCCAAAGATAATTATTCTCTTGGAATCTTTTTCTTTAATTATTTTAGCCATCCGATTTGCTAAGTATATGCTAATTTGATTTACCGAGAAACCAATGACTCTGGTATCGGTCGCTAAAAGTTCTTCAATAAATTTATTAATTTTCTTTTCGAAATTTCTAAAAATCAAATCAGCAATTTCACTCTGGAATAAGGTATTACAGCAATCTACATGCCAAAGACGTCTTAATTCATCTTTAGCGCTATTATGTAATTTTAGACTTAAGTCATAGACAGAAACTCTAAATCCTTTACTCTTTAAAAAACTGGATAGATAAGCAATCCCTGTGTGTGGCATTTTAATAAAAAATGGCGGAGGTATAACTAAGGATATATCTGCACCTTTAATAACCTTCTTAATCTTGCCCATATTACCTCTTTAGCGTTATGAGTTGGCCTAACCCTGTTTTCCCTAAAACCTCAAGAAGAAATTTTTCATACGCAGAAAGGGCTTGAATTTTATTATACATAGACATATTTCTACTTATATCATCACAACTCTTGTAACATCCTATTTTGCAATTTGGATCGTTTCCTATCAAAGTAAAAAAGGAGTCATCTTTTAAGCCCCTCAATGTCTTTTTTCTAAAATACATCTGCTTTTTAGAATTCCAAATCTTTTTAAAAGACTGATTATGAATATTACCAACCGGAAAACGATGGGATTTAAGGCAGGAATTCACATCTCCATTGGGCATAATACGAGCAAAAAGCCAACCAGAATAACAAGGTATCTTATCTATAAATTGGCTATCGTATTCGGCCTTCTGTGCACCTGAATTACAAAGGCGACGAAGAAAATGCTCAAGATTCATAATTTTGGGGCTATGGTTATCCTCTGCATCGAAATACCTATCTTTAATTTTCTCGAACTGTTCTAAGACAGATTGCCTCTGATCTTGCGAAAGAATAACTTTATCGGTCGCGTTAGGTATTGTATCGACTACTGTAAATTCTACAAAATCAGATTTAGTTTTATAAGCGAAATCTACCATTTGATTAATCTGATGGTAATTGATATTACAAATGACATTATAAATCTTTACATGGGGATACAAAATTTTTTTAGAATTGAGATAAAGCAGCATATCACGAACACGATAAAAATCTTTTTCATCTTTATTCGGATGTAGGGCTTTATAGACATCAGCTGTTCCCGCCCATACGCTAGCTGTAAGATGCTCGACTTCTAAATCAATAAGTTTTTGAATAATTCTTTCATCGACAAGAGTAAAATTGGAATTTATAGAACAGGTAAAATTTAATTTTTTTGCATGTTCAATAATCTCTAAAATGTCTGGGTGCAAAAAAGGTTCTCCGCCTCCAGAAAAGAATATTTCTTTTGTTCCCATTTTAGATAGCTCGGTAATAAGATTCTTAACTAAATCAGTTGGTAACATATATTTTGGTTTATCAAACCTGTCTTTGCTTAAAAGCGGTGAATTACACCAACAGGCTATGCAGTTATTATTACAATAATCAGTTGGGTCTATTTGTACTGTATTTGGGCCCTTAAAAGCATATTTGCCATTAAAAATGCCTAGCAAATTTAGGTAATTATCTTGGACTCTTTTGATAAGATAACTTACCTTCTTTTGTCTTAAGTAATCAATTGATTTACTTAAGCCGTATATTAAACCACTCTGTTTATAAACCTCTTTGAATTTATTCTGGAGATACTTTAAACTTATACTCTCATTGGATAATCTATTCCAAGCCGAATAGGCTCTATGTCGAGCTTTCTCCAAATCTTTATTAGTTAGAGAATCCAATTTAATTACACTCTTAAAATTACCATCGTAATCATCCCAATTTTTGTTAATTATTAAACCTTTCCTTTCAAGTTCCTCAAAATATGCGGTTCCCGGGAAAGGGGTGGTTATAGAAAATTGCACTGAATATGGTCTTAGTTTTAAAGCGTAGTCTATTGTCTTGCGGATAGTCGACTTTGTCTCTCCGGGTAAACCAAAAGTAAAAGTAAGATGTATCTTAATCCCTAAGCTTTTAGTAAATAAAATCATCTTTTCTACTTTTTTAAGATCCATGTTTTTACCACAGTTATTAATTAAATCTTGTGAGGCTGATTCTACTCCATATTTTATGGCTGCTAAACCGGATTCTTTCATTTTAATAAGTATCTCCTCATCCATCAAATCTGGTCTGGCCATAATCGCCCAAAGAATTTTCTCTAAACCTCGTTTTTTTATTTCTTCACAGAACGTTAGCATCCTTTCTTTGCCTATATTAAATGTATCGTCATCAAAATAAATTGATTTAAATCTCATCTTATTTACTAAATATTCCATTTCGCCCACAACATCAATAATGTTCCTCGTCCTGTATTTATCACCTTGGTACATCGCTTGGGGCCAAAGACAAAAATTACACTTGAACGGACATCCTCTTGAAGCTAACATTTGAACCGAAGGTAATGGTATTCCTCCCGGTGTATCCAAATATTTGCCCATCGGTAATCCTTCCCTTAAAGGCCAAGGCAACATATCTAAATCTATTAAGGAACCGGGCGGACTGACAATAATATCGTCTTCTTGGCGAAATATAATGCCGTTGACTTCTTTGGTCATTTGTTTATTATAAAGGCGCCTTACCAGATTAAGCAACGTAAACTCATACTCTCCAATTAAAATATAGTCAATAAATCTATGTTGCTTAATAAAATCGGGGAGCCTTATATTGAAATCAGGACCACAGAGGCATATCTTAAAATCTTTATTGCCAATTTTTTTCAATAAAGTAAGGTCGTAATTCAAGGAGGGCGTAGAAGTCTCAACAACTAATAAATCAGGAGATATCGTATTAATATGGTTCATTAACTTATCTTCGGTGATTTTTTCAGCGATTGCATCAATTAAATATGCTTTAAAACCATTTTTTCTTAATAAACTAGCTGAGTAAGCTAAAAAGAAAGGAAATGGCAGGTAGTTTCCTTCTTCCAAATCGTCCTTTATATGTGGCCAGCGAGAACCCGCCCTAACCCCCCATTTGCTACCACGTTGCCAAGGGAGATTGACTAATAAAACCTTTAACCTCCGTTTTGAATTCTTCGCAGAGACTTTTTCTTTAAATACCACCTCCAAAGAATCTTGGCGTAAACTTTCAATCTTAGCATCTAAGAGACAATCATCTTCAAATAAATTTATTTTGCCCGAAAAAATATGATAATGACCCTCATGATAATCTTTCTTCTCTTCAAGTCTAAATCCAATGATGTGAGTGTCGATATCCAAAGGAGGGCTCTGGATAAAAGGTAGAAAATTATTATCATGGACTTCCAATGCAAGAGAGGGTAAAAACTCTTTCCCTATGGGAAATCTTACTCCCACCAAAAAAGCTGGCTGCTCACCGAAGCATGAATTCTGCCAATTCTTTTGTAACCGAGTAAAATCTGCCTGTCGATAATCACAAATCCAACTCTTATAGGCAGAGCTAACCAGGCATAACATACGGAATTCATCTACTTCTATCCATTCCTCTATTTCCAAATCTATTCGCCAGTCTATTTCTTGCCCATTCCTTATTTTTAAAATCCAATTTTGACTCAAAGGTAATTCCCTAAAAATCACTTTAATCTTGAAATAATCTTCCCCTTTCTCTAAAACCTGCCAATCTGCTTTTGTAGAATCTGTCCATAACCCAAGTGTATTAATGCCTACATTTAAGCCAGCGCCTTTAGTAACCTCGCAGTTACCGTAAAAGATATTAATACCAGAATGAGAACAAATTATTCTTATCTTGCCCCCACTAAGTATATTCTTGGGTGTTGGTTTGAATCTTTCTATTTGCTTCTTAGCTAAAAAGATAAGATATTTTGAACCTCGCCATAAGGCGTAAAACAAACCAGCGTATTTTAAGTGTTTTTTAAATTTTTGATAATTATCCTTCAGGCTCAATTTCCGCTACTCCTTTAAAATATAAATATTTCCCAGGTAATAAGTTGCAACTATTTGTCTTTTGGTATTGAAGTAGCCTTGCGCGATAGAAATAATCTGTATTTTCCACAATCGCCCGGGAAACTCCGTCTTTCATATCACTTTTAAAAATAATTTTGGGTAAAATTTTGGCTTTCGCCCCAATTTCCCGTGACTTGCCATACCAAAACCTAAAGGGAATAATATCATAATCCTGAGTATATTCATCAAGAAACTCTCCCTGGTGAAAACCAGGGATTATCCAATTCTTATATTCCGAAGAAAGCATAAGATTTGCCTGTTCTATTTCTAAATTAACTTCTTCAAGAATTTCTATATCTACTTTCCAACTTATTATGTTTTCATTAATTAATTCTATTTGCCAAATTTGCGAAATAGGTATATGCGACCAATCTCCTGAAACACAAATTTTATTTTTTTCTTTATTATGTATCTGCCAGCTTGCTTGGTAGGAATCGTACCAAATTCCTAGAGAACGCACTGACGCATAAACACCTAATCCTGCAGTTAATTCTCTCTGCTCCCAGAATATCCTGCCTATTCCCCTATCAAAGACAAAACTTAATTTGTCTCTATTCAACGCCGGGCTACTATTCACAATAAGTCCTTCTGTTATCTTGATATCTTTATCCAAAACAATCCTTCCTTCAAAATAAGAATGCCTACCCGAACGAATTAACTCTTCTTTTTTGGGAATTATTAAAGAAGAATCAAGACAAATACACATATTGTTTTTTTCTATATAACGTTTATAAATACTAAGAATTCGATTATCTAGCTGGGAAGAAACTTCAAAGAATAAATTAGGAATTGATTCGTTAGTTTCTGATCTCAAAAATACCTTAGACACCTTACTATCTTTTAATCTTATGGGAGCAATGTTATTGATATATCGCTTAACTAAAAAATCACCTTGTTCATGTACGGTGCGCCAATCTTTGTATTTATCTTGCAATTCTAATACTACTTCGCAGTTAGTCATATAGATAGATCCGTTGGATTCGATTTCAATTTTAATATCTAAGGCGCCGTCTTCTTTGCAACTTAATGTCCAAAATTGCAATAGCGATAAAGATGTGTAATTCAAAATCAAAATTAGTTTAGTCTCGGAAATCTTCTGGATATGCCATTGAGCATCATCTAAATGAAACCGTTTTTGAGAAGCACAAAATGAAGCATACAACCCTATTCCTTTGGTAATCTCCCTATCCTTATAGTAGAGCCTTATGGCTTTGTTTTCTAAGTCAGCAAAGAGACGAAGGTTGCCTGAAGAGATGGTGCGTTGAAGGCGAAGCTTTTCTTTTTCGGCTTGTTGCTTAAGAAGAAGCTGGCCTTTTTTCTCTTTTACATAGTTATCAATAAGAGTTTCGTCCTCTAAGATACTGAGTTCGGTACCAAAGGAGCCTTTTTCTTTCATCAACTCTTTAGGCAAGGCTAACTGAAGGACGCGGCAAGAGAAGCTAGAGTCGCTGTTTTGAACGATACAGGTAAGGTTATCTTTATTCTTCAGGGTAACAGCGGGTAATTCATTTGCTTTTCTTAAGCCAAAGAGTTCAGATTGAGAAGCCTCTACAGAGATGTCTTGCCATACAGTAAATTCTTCAGGGAATTGAGCTTGTTGATGGCCGCAGAAGAAGGTTTTGTATTCAGGCCTTAGGGATAAGCCAAATTTTAGAAGTTCTAGAATAGGGGAAGCTTTGCACGAGCAATCCGCTTGCCAAAGAAGAGCCTTTTCTCTAAAGAAAACCTTCCAGGTCTGCGTAAGGTCAAAAGACTTCCAGAAGAATTTAAGCAGTAGGGCGTCTTTTTCATTAGTAATCTGCCATTCTGCAGAAGAGATATCATACCAGGTTTTGTTGATTAAAAAGTAACCGTTTAGCCCATTTCCTTTGGTAATCTCCCTATCCTTATAGTAGAGCCTTATGGCTTTGTTTTCTAAGTCAGCAAAGAGACGAAGGTTGCCTGAAGAGATGGTGCGTTGAAGGCGAAGCTTTCCTTCTTCGGCTTGTTGCTTAAGAAGAAGCTGGCCTTTTTCGGCTTGTTGCTTAAGAAGAAGCTGGCCTTTTTTCTCTTTTACATAGTTATCAATAAGAGTTTCGTCCTCTAAGATACTGAGTTCGGTACCAAAGGAGCCTTTTTCTTTCATCAACTCTTTAGGCAAGGCTAACTGAAGGACGCGGCAAGAGAAGCTAGAGTCGCTGTTTTGAACGATACAGGTAAGGTTATCTTTATTCTTCAGGGTAACAGCGGGTAATTCATTTGCTTTTCTTAAGCCAAAGAGTTCAGATTGAGAAGCCTCTACAGAGATGTCTTGCCATACAGTAAATTCTTCAGGGAATTGAGCTTGTTGATGGCCGCAGAAGAAGGTTTTGTATTCAGGCCTTAGGGATAAGCCAAATTTTAGAAGTTCTAGAATAGGGGAAGCTTTGCACGAGCAATCCGCTTGCCAAAGAAGAGCCTTTTCTCTAAAGAAAACCTTCCAGGTCTGCGTAAGGTCAAAAGACTTCCAGAAGAATTTAAGCAGTAGGGCGTCTTTTTCATTAGTAATCTGCCATTCTGCAGAAGAGATATCATACCAGGTTTTGTTGATTAAAAAGGAGGCGCTTAGGCCTGTATGTGCGGTAATCTCCCTATCCTTATAGTAGAGCCTTATGGCTTTGTTTTCTAAGTCAGCAAAGAGACGAAGGTTGCCTGAAGAGATGGTGCGTTGAAGGCGAAGCTTTTCTTCTTCGGCTTGTTGCTTAAGAAGAAAAGTTTGTCGTGACTTTTCAATATAATCTTCAAATTGCTCTTTGGCAGGAAATATTCTAATATCGACAGAAATAATTTTGCTTCTGTCAAAATGCGCTTGGATTATCCGTGTTTCTTGTTCGTAACCTGTATTAAAAAGCCTAAGCTTACTATCTTTTCCTTCTACCTCTAAAATCATACTAGGAATACCTTGGGTTTCTTCGACTTGGGTTACGCCTAGCATGCCTTCGGTAAGTTTATTTAAACCTATATCCTGCCAATTATCTCTATGGACAAAAGGAGGAAAATCTTCTTCTTTCTCTAAGCTTAACCACTTTTTATATTGGGGTAAAATAGGCAAATCTATATGTGCTTCCTTTATAGTGCCTTCTTTCATTTCTACCTTCCATCTTAATCCTTCATTTAACAATTGTAGTGTCCAGAGTTGTAAAAAGGCTCCATCACTAGATCTCCCCTCAACAATAATTTTATCAGTTGATAAATTCTTTATCTGCCAAGATAAATTAAATGAAGAAAGCCAACTATCAATAGAAGGATCTAAAAAAACTACATATCCACCCATGCCTTTAGTAAGAAGATTGGTATCGTAAGAAAGGCTTGTCCTTCCATTATTGAATACTACTCTCAACCTGTCTTTCTCTAAGATTGCTATACCATCTTTATTTCCTACTGTCTCTAAATAATGCTGAATTACTTTTTCTGGCATACCCTCTTTAATAATTTTACCTTTTTCAAGAAGGATTACTCGATTACATAATTTAGTTACCATGCCCATATCATGACTGACCAGAATAATAGTCTTGCCCATCCCTTTTAATTCGAAAATCTTCTTAATACACTTCTGTCGCGCTTCCTCGTCACCCACGGCTAAAATATCGTCGATTAAAAGTATGTCCGGTTCCACAAATATCGCCAGGGCGAACGCCAAACGCATATACATACCTTGTGAATAATATTTTATGGGCGCATCAATAAATCTACCTAAATCAGCAAATTCTATAATTTTTGCCATCTGTTGCTCTAAGACATCCTTGTCTAAACCGTACATCCTCGCATTAATAATTATGTTTTCTGTACCGGTAAATTCGGGATTAAAACCCGCCCCTAATTCCATTAGGGTGGATACTCTACCATGAACATTAATTTTACCTTTATCCGGAATAAGCATGCCGCTAATTAATCTCAACAGGGTGGTCTTACCAGCGCCGTTATGCCCGATAATCCCTACGACTTCACCCTTATCGACCTTAACATTTACATCATCTAGAGCCCAAATTTCTTCCCAAGAGACTTTTTCGTCAATTATAAATTTGATGCGATATTTTTCCCAAACATTATTAAATTCTATTACATTCATATTCTTTTTAATATTGCTGACTCTTCTTTAAGAAAGTAAAGGTATCCAATAATAAGGAATAAAAACGAAATTACTACTGATATAAATATAATTTGCGGCGAAGGTGCTTTTGTTTCAAATAAAATTTGTTGATAAGAAATTACGTAATAAGTCATAGGATTAATAAGGCATATCCAGCGGTAAGGAAAACTTAACATATCGATAGAATAGAATACTGGCGTGATCCAAAACCAAAGCATTAATCCGATAGATAAAAAATTTGATACGTCTCTAGAGAAAACATTCCAACATGAAAAGAGCAAGCTTAAGCCAATTATAAAAATAAGATGGAGAGTTAAAGGAAAAATTAAAAATATTAAAACTGTAATCACTTTAAATTTCAAAATAATAAATAAAATCAAGATAATTGAAAAGCCTATAAAAAAATTCAGGAAATTTGCTAAGACACAAGATAAAGGAATCAATTCCCTAGGAAAAATAGCCTGTTTTATTATCGCGGTATTTACAAGAAATGAGTTAGTTGTTTCACTTAAAGTATTAGAAAAGAACAGCCAAGGCATAATTCCTGAAAGGACAAGAAGGGTATAATCTGGTATATTAACTTTGAATATCTTAATAAAAACCAAATTAATACTTAAAGCTAAAATAAGAGGAGTAAATATAGCCCACCAGATACCTAGCATAGAGCCGGAATACTTTGCCTTAACTTGCTTAATAGCCATGTCCCACAATGTATGACGATATGAATAAACCTTACTCAATCTTTCTTTAAGCATTTTTAGAAAGCACCTCGGCTACTGACTTCCCGTCCAATATCACATCTTCCATCGACATATAGCGCCAGGAGCCGTAGCGGCCGCAGGCAAGAATGCCTTTACGTCCGAGATATTTTATGATTTTGCTTCGGCTTTCAGCATAATTTACATCGTAGATGGGATAGCCATATTTTATATCGTTTATGTCTTCGGATAATATTCGGTCTTGATTATTGAGCAGCCCTGTCTGTTTTAAGTCTTTCTTAATTTGCGGGACAATCTTGCTTTTATCTATTGGCTTAGCGCAAGAATACGCCACCTCAGCATAGAGAGAACTTTTATTCGCAGGGGAAAGATGCGCAGAAAAGTTATGGAAAAATCCTACTCTAAAAAAACTAATATCTTGCTGGGGGAAATATGCCCAGTGGGTTTGCGAACCATCCCTGCCGTCTATTCCTAAATTGAGATTAAAAATAGAATTCCAGCGCAATTTCTTAAATGCAGGCATAATATTTTTAGGGGTATCTTTAATCAGGTAAGGCAATTCCGGCAAAGGAATTGTCGAGATTAAATAGTCGAACTTTTCTTTATTGCCCGAAGTAGTTTTTATCTCTTTTTTGGCCAAGTCAATCCCTAGCGTCTCGCAATTGGTGTGTATATTTTTTATCCGCTTGGCTAATTCCAGAGCCACCTGGTTAATCCCCCCTGTTTTGGGGTACCAAAAATGGGCGCTATATCCGAATTGCCTTCGGCTTTCTTCCACCGTCCCTTCAATGACCTCCTTCAAAGAAGGCACAGGGATAAAACCATCTAACCACCCGCAAGTCAATCTCTCGAGAGGCAGCGTCCAGAATTTAGCGTTATAAGGAATCATAAAATACTTAGCTATTCCCTCGCCGAAAGTATATTTTATCCAATCCCGAAAATTTTTATTTTTTAGGACTTTGAAATTACCGTTTTTGTGCAGCTTAATAAAACCTAAAAGGCATTCTTTGGCAACCAAAGGCGGCAAGCCATAAAGATTAGCCTGAAAAGGATAACGGGTGTATTTACCGTAAGAATAAATCCAGGCGCTCCTGGCATGTTTGGACAAGTTACCTTTTAGCAAATCCTTAATTAGCTCAAAGGCATAACGGTGTTTAAAATGCAAGAGATGGCCGTCGTAATCAAAGATAAAACCGTTTATATTCTTGGAGCGGCACAAGCCGCCGACCTCGGGTTCCTTCTCAAAAATTAGGCAGTCTATTCCTTTTCTTTGCAGGTGCCAGGCTGCGCTTAATCCTGCAAGGCCTGCCCCCAAGATAATGATTCTTTTCTTAGTCATCTATTGGGACCTTTCGTATCCGATAGCTTATTATGAGGCTAATTAAAATCACAACAACAATAATGATTATACCTAAAGAATTACAGACCCGGCCTAATAATACTCCGGAGAGAGAAAAAAACAGACACAATAAAAGCATGGCTAATAAAGCCCTGCTTTTAGAAAATCCTATTTTTAACAAACGCAAGGCAATATGGTCATTACTCTTTTTGAATGGCAACTTGCTTTTATTTAGGCGCGCAAAGATAAGAAACGCTGTATCAAATATGGGCAACCCTAATATAAGTATGGGGCTAAGAAGGGCGATCTTTCTCTCTAAAGGAGCGTAACTTATAACCAGGGCAATCGCTGCCAAGATAAGACCCAAGAAATGGCTTCCGGAATTTCCCATGTAAACCTTGGCGGGCGGAAGATTATAGATTAAGAAGCCGATAATTGCACTACTTAAGGCCAGAGACAAAATTGCGGTTCCAATGTCGCCGTGTAAAAGGGAAATTACCAAAAAGGCAAGGCCGACAATAACGGCTGTGCCTGCAGCTAAGCCATCCATTACGTCTAAGTGATTAAAGGCATTAGTAATGGCTAAAACCCAGATAAAGGTTATCAGCACATTGATGAAATTACCTAAATAAACGATTTGTGTTTTAACCCCAAAAATAATCAGCAAGGAGGTAGCGATAATCTGGGCCAAGAATTTGTACGCAATAGTTAATTCGCGTAAGTCATCAATTACTCCGAAAATAAGCATTATGGCCGATGCCATGAGAATGCCGAGTACCTGAGAAGATAAACCAAGGTGGATAAATAGTCCTAAAATAGAGGCAATAAAAAAAGACAGCCCTATTGCAATGCCGCCTATAAGCGGTACCCCTTTGGGCGTTAATAGCTTTTCCCTTTTGGCGAGCCTAAAGAGCAAGGATATGGCGATAATCCCGCATAAAAAACTAACTAAGACGATAAAAAGATACTTAATTAGCATAAGGCATCTCCTTTTTGGAAATTAAATCCCAGTACAAATTGTCGGTATATCTCACCATGCCTCTAACAGTATAATCCTGGCCCAAAGAACCCTTGGCATTTCGGCCGATCTGGCTCCTTAAATTCTCATCCTTCAATAAAGAACTAACCTTTTCAGCCATCTTATCTATGCGGCGCGGCTGAACGAGAAATCCTGTTTTGGCTTCCGAAATTACTTCGGAAATCCCGCCGGTATGAGTAGCGACCACGGGTAAAGACGCAGCCATCGCTTCCAATGCTGAGATAGGTAAGCCTTCCCACAAAGAAGTTAATACAAATACATCCATCATCGACAATATCCGGGGCATGTCTCGGCGCCAACCAGTTAAAACGACCTGCTTTCCTAAATTTAATTTATAGATTAATCGCTCGATGGCCTTACGTAAAATACCGTCTCCGACCAAAATAAACTTTACATCAGGCAGGTTTTTATGGACTGAATAGGCTAGTTTAATAAAATCCCCTGGCGATTTCTGAGGTTTAAAACATGATACCATTCCTACCACCAAATCGTTGCTATTTATTCCCCATCCCCTTCTAATATTCTGGTCTTTTAGGCCAAACTCTAAAGAATTTATTCCGTATCGAATAAGGGCATATTTTTTCTCATCGCCAATACGATTTTCCAGCCCCTTTTGCCTATCGTGATTTGACACAACAATTAGTTTATCCGTAAATTTGCCGCATAATCTTTCCAGCCAGATATAAAAATTTCGGCCTACAATCGGCTGATAATCATGGAAACTCCAGCCATGGACGGTGTGGAGGATTATTCTTGTTTTAGCTAATCTTGCGGCTAAACGGCCTAAAATCCCCGCCTTGGAACTATGGGTATGAACAACGTCAATCTTATTTCTTTTAATAAACCTGTAAATTTCAATTAAGGCTAAGGCATCCTTTAAGGGATTTATCGGCCGCTCTAAAAACCTCGAGCATTTTAAGGTAAGCCCTTCTATAGATAGGGCGTCTTGAACTAATAAGCCTTCGCTGGCGGTAAAAAGAAAGATGTTGTATCTTCTTTTATCTAAATAAGTTATTAAGTCTAATAAATGTTTCTGCGCCCCTCCTAATTCCAGCTTAGTAACCACATAGAGAAGATTAATCTTTGGCATAAAAGCGCTCTATTATTATAAACTTTTCTTAATAAAAATTCAAGAAATTAACTCTCTTTTATATTAAACACCTCTTAAAATAAACCAAAGGCCTACGCTGGCAAGTATACCCATAATCCCGCCAAAATAAAATGGGCTGGCCGCGCCAAAAGACCTCCAAAGTATTCCCGCAAACAAGGAAGCAGGCAATAAACCAATTCCGACTAAGGTGGCGTGTAAGCCGATAGTGGTGGCGCGTAGGTTAACAGGGGCAATATCCGCAACCAATGCCTTTTCTACGCCTTCAGTAAATCCGATATATAAGCCGTAAATCCCAAATAAAAACCAAAGATTAGTTAAGGATTGATTCAAGGCAAAGCCTAAGTATACTAATCCATAGATTAAATAACCTAATACCAGAAGCTTTTTTCGGCCAATCTTATCTGATAGCCGCGATGCCGGGTAAGCCACTAAAGCATAAGTTATATTATATACGAGATATAGAAGTATTACCGTGGAGAGCGGACTGCCCAAATTTTTTGCCCGCAACAGCAAGAATTGATTCGAAGAATTCCCCAGGGTGAATATAAAAGTAAATATCAAAAACAGCTTTAGCCTTTTATCCAATGCGCGCCATTGAAACTTAATCTTTCCGGGGGCGCTTTTGATTTCGCTCTTTTTTTCTTTAACCAGGAACAGAAAAACCACGCCTAAAAAGGCAGGTATCAACGAGAGCAAAAATACGGTTTTAAATTCATCCTTATAGCTAACAATTAGAAAATAGGCAAGCAGCACTCCTATTGTGGCACCCAAGCTATCCATTGCCCGATGTAATCCAAAGGCAGCGCCTTTCTTGTTTGTATGCGCGCTATCGGCAATCAAGGCATCGCGGGGAGCGGTGCGAACACCTTTGCCAAAACGGTCAATGATGCGGCTAACCAATACCATTGGCCAGCTATTGGATGCGTACAAGAATATTTTTCCCAAAGCTGAACTAGAGTAACCAAATATAGTAAACGGCTTTCGGGATTTTGCCTTGTCCGAAAAATATCCTGAGAAAACCTTCAGTAAGCTGGCTAAACTTTCGGCAATGCCTTCAATTAATCCTAATATCGCAGGACTGGCCCCCAGACGGTTTACCAGATAAATCGGTAATATCGGGTAAACCATCTCGCTGGAAATATCGGTTAACAGGCTGGTTATTCCTAATATAATTATATTAAACATAATGCCTTATTTAACTTTTGACTTATTGCAAATACTCCAACGGGTCCTGAGGTATGCCGTCCTTCCTTACTTCAAAATGTAAATGCGGCTGGATATCGCGGTAATTAGCATTACCGCTTTTGCCTACCCTGCCAATAACCTCACCCTGCCGGACAAAATCATTTTTCCGGACACAAACTTCCGAGAGATGTCCGTATACCGTAGTGATATTGCCGGGATGCCGGATAACAACATAATTGCCTGAGCCGGTCTTCTGTTCCTTGTTGGCGATTAATCTGCTCACAACTACTATTCCTGAACGGCTAGCTACTACAGGAGTGCCTATTTCCGCAAAGAGATCTATGCCTTCGTGTATCCTGTTCCCCTTGCGATTTGCGGCAAAAAAACCTTCTCCGCGAAGGTCGTTGCGGATGAGTATTTCACGTCGATATTCTATGGGGCAGAGAAAATTAACCTTATCGATAAAATTTAGGCTTAAAATAACGTAAACTAAGAAAACGATGAACAAAGATGATAATGCCTTCTTCATAACTTATTTCTCAAGAAGCGAGAGTATGCTATATAAACTTAAGGCTAAGCAAAAAAGAATAAAGACATCGCCATAGCGGGTATAAAAACTGAAGTTTTTCTTTTTGGGGAAAATTAACTCTTGGCTATCATAACCATCAATAAATATATTCCTTTTGTATTTATCCTGGACTAAAGAGATAATCTTACCCGTAGGGGCGATAAATCCCGATACGCCTGTATTAGCAGCGCGCACCAGGAATACGCGGTTCTCTATCGCCCTGAATACCGAAGCCATCAGGTGCTGATAAGGCGCGCTTGTCTTTTTATACCAGGCGTCATTGGTAATATTCACTAAAAATTGGGCGCCTTTTTGCACAAATTTCCGCGAAAGACCGGGAAATAAATCCTCGAAGCAAATCAACACTGCAAAATAATTTGGGGTTTGGGGTTTTGAGTTCGGAGTTTCAAAAATTGTATATTCTTTCCCGGCGGTAATATCGCCGATAGGAACAATTGTCTCTAAAAAAGGCAATATTCTCTTTAAGGGTATGTATTCCCCAAAAGGGACAAGATGCAATTTATTATATCGAGTTAAAGTTTGGCCAACGGCCGCAATTAAGATTGCGCTATTATAGTAGAGCTTATCTTTCTTTGTAACAGCTCCCAAAAGTAAAGGCGTATTGATTTTTTGGGTAAAGCTGCTCACTCTTTCATAATACCATGGCTCTTCTTCTAAAACCACGGGCAGAGCTGCTTCAGGCCAGATGATCAGTCCCGGCTTGCCTTTGGCTGCCTGAGCGGTTAAGTTAAAGTATTTATTCAGGATAAGGCCCCTGGTTTCTTTGTCCCACTTTAACTTTTGCGCTATATTACCCTGAATCACAGAAATCTTAATCGAGGTTTGCTCTTTGTTTATGGGCAACTGAAACATTCTATAAAAACCGTAAATTAAAACAAAAACTAAACAGATTGCCGCTAATTTGTGCCTTTTTCTTTTTTTGTCATCATAACAAATCGCGGCATTAATCATCATTACTAAGAAGGAAACTCCCCAGGCGCCGGTAATATCCGCTATCTGTACGACGGGGAGATTGCGATACTGCGAATAGCCCAGAATTGCCCAGGGAAATCCTGTGAACAGATGCGCCCGGACATATTCCAGCAAAACCCATAGCGAAGGTATAGCAAGCAGCCGGGCAGCGCCTGGCGTGTTGCGCGTAAGAGAAACTACCAGGCCGAATATGCCAAAGTATAAAGTTAAGTATAAAATCAGGATGACTTGGCCGAGTAGGGTAACATGAATCAGCCAATAAATGGTCCCCCACCAAAAGATAATCCCTGTTATGCAAGAAAGCAAAAAGGCAGGCAGCGGTTTTTTATCCTGGAGGGCTAAAAGCAGAGGCACAAAACCAAACCAAACCAATAACCAAAGATTAAAACTAGAAAACGCAAGAATTAATAAAATCGCCGAAAGGATGCATAAAATATAATCTTTGATTTCTAGGGAGCGAACCTGCGAACGGGATAATGAGATAACGGGTATCATCTGCCGCAACACTTCTTATATTTTTTTCCTGAGCCGCAAGGACAAGGTTCATTCCTGCCGATTTTTTTGCTCGACACCGGAGCAAGAGTAGGTGCGCTGGCCTCCTCGGCTGCCTGTTCCCCGGATTTTTCAAACTTCGCGGCTTCAGGGTGTAATAATTCCTGGGATACGGAACTGAATACTCCTTTAACCACTCTTTCCGGCCTCGTAGGCTGTAATTTAAAAATCGCCTCTGCTGCTTCCTCCTCGATGCCGGAAACCATCTGGCTAAAATACTCAAAGGCCTCGCGCTGATATTCTATCAAGGGGTCGCGCTGGCCATAGGCGCGCAGGCCGATGCCTTCCCTCAGGCTATCCATGGCGTATAAATGGTCTTTCCATTTGCTGTCAATGATCTGTAAAAATACCATGCGCTCTAAATGGCGCATCAAATCACTGCCTATAGATTTTTCTTTCTCCTCATAAATCTCAATTATCTTCTGGTATAAATCTTCCTGAATTTTGTGCCTGTCTTTATTCTCGAAAAAAACCTGGTCAATTTCCAGGCCAAACCTTATTTTTAAAACACTGCTCAGCCCGACAATATCCCAATCCTTAGGGTCGAGATTATCATTGATATGGGCGGGCAAAATATCGCTGAGAATTTTATCCATCACATCTAAGATATCCTCTTTCAAAGAAACACCTTCTAAGATTTGCCTGCGCTGGCTGTAGATGACCTCTCTTTGTTTACTCATTACATTATCATACTCCAGGAGCTGTTTTCTGATTTCAAAATTATGCTGCTCCACGCGGCGCTGGGCGATTTCAATGGATTTACTCACCCAGGGATGCTCAATAACCTGGCCTTCTTCTAACCCCAATCTATCCATGATGCCGGAAATCCTGTCCGAACCAAATAAACGCATCAGGTCATCCGCTAACGAAACATAAAATCGCGATGAGCCGGGGTCTCCCTGCCGGCCAGAACGGCCGCGTAACTGATTATCAATGCGCCTGGCCTCATGGCGCTCCGTGCCTAAAACATGCAACCCGCCTAACCCTACTACTTTTTTATGCTCTTCTTCGGTTTCTTGTTTATACCTTTCCAGAATTTTTTTATATTCCTCTTGGTAATTTGCTTCGTCAGGTTTTAATTTCTGCCTGATGAGATTCTTGGCCATATATTCGGGATTGCCGCCTAACAATATATCTGTCCCCCGGCCGGCCATATTCGTGGCAATAGTCACGGCCTTGTATCTACCGGCTTGGGCTACAATTTGCGCTTCCATCTCGTGATATTTGGCATTCAAGACTTGGTGCGCTACCCCGCGCCTCTTAAGCGTCTCTGATAATCTTTCGGATTTATCAATAGATATAGTGCCGACTAGGACAGGCCTTCCCTGGTTGTAAAGCTCGGCAATCTCTTCGACTACGGCATTAAATTTTTCTTTCTCGGTCTTATAAACGCAATCCGGGTAATTAGTGCGGACTAGCTGCCGATTTGTAGGAATAACCACCACATCCAATTTATATATTGCCTTAAATTCATTAGCCTCGGTATAGGCGGTTCCGGTCATACCGGCTAATTTCTCATACATGCGGAAATAATTCTGGAAGGTAATCGTAGCCAAGGTTTGATTCTCGCGCTCTATTTTTATGCCTTCTTTTGACTCTATTGCCTGATGCAAGCCGTCTGACCAGCGCCTGCCCGGCATCATCCTTCCGGTAAATTCATCCACAATAATTACCTGGCCATCTTTTAAGACATAATCCACATCCCGCTCAAAGAATTCCTTGGCGCGCAAGGCCTGAATAGTATGATGCCGGTATTCGATAGTCTCAATATTATGCAGGCTCTCTATCCCCCACAACCGCGTGGCCTTAGTTTCGCCCTCCTCAGTAAGAGCAACAGTTTGCGCCTTTTCGTCCGCAATATAATCAAAACCTTGACCTAAATTTTCTCCTTTATATTTAGCATCTATTTCGTCTCTCTCCGTAACCCGCCTTCCTTTAAGCTGGTCTGCGATTTGCTTGGCGGTGTAATACTTATCTGTAGACTCTTCTGCCGGGCCAGAGATAATCAAGGGCGTGCGCGCCTCATCAATTAATATCGAGTCCACTTCATCGACAATAGCATAATAAAAGGGCCGCTGCACTAAATCCTCTAAACCATACTTCATATTATCGCGCAAATAATCAAAACCAAATTCATTATTCGTTCCGTAAGTGATATCGCAAGAATAGGCAATTTTCCTTTGCTCATCCGACATCTCATGCTGTATCACTCCCAAGGAAAGGCCTAAAAATTCATAGATTGGGCCCATCCATTCCCGGTCTCGACGGGCAAGATAATCATTAACCGTAACAATATGCACCCCGCGGCCTAATAAGGCATTTAAATAAGCCGGCAGGGTTGCGACCAGGGTTTTTCCTTCGCCAGTGGCCATTTCGGCAATCTTACCTTCGTGTAAGACAATACCGCCGGCTATTTGCGTATCAAAATGCCTAAGGCCAATGGTGCGTTTAGCTGCTTCCCTTACCACAGCAAAGCCTTGAGGGAGGATATCTTTAAATATTTTATTTCTGGCGAGTTTCAGCCTTTCTTTTAATTTTTCTTTTTCTTCCGGAATAGCTACTGAAGAAAGCAACTCTTCGATTTCTTTTAATTCCTGTTCATGTTCCTGAGATTCTTTCAAGATTTGGGCTTTGAACTCCGCAGTCTTTGCTTTTAGTTCGACATCGGAAAGTCCGCTTATTTCAGGCTCCAGGGAATTTACCGCGGCAACTATCTCGGCTAGCTGCGCCATTTTATTCAGGGATTGATTGGGCATATCAGGATGTAAAACAATATTAACCCCGGGAAACTTTCGGCTAATCCGATTTTGTTTACTGTTTAAAATTGAATTTTTAATTAAATTAAACATATTATTTTAAATTCTAAATCCTAAGCACTAAATCCTAAACAATTTCTAAATTATAAATTTTAAACTGGCAAGTTTAGGACATTGGCATTTAGGATTTGTCCTCCTTCGCTCTTTTAAGCTTCGAAGGACTATCCCCCGAAGCTCTTCGCGAAGGGGGATGTTTAGAAATTAGGATTTCGGATTTAGGATTTACCCTTGCCATTTTTAACGCTTGATTTAAGATATGCCTCGATAAACTCATCAATGCCGCCGTTCATTACCTTGGAGACATCCCCGGTTTCATAATCTGTGCGGTGGTCTTTGACCAGAGTATAGGGGTGCATCACATAAGAACGGATCTGGCTGCCCCATTCAATCTTCTTTTTCTCTGTACCATATTGCTTGAGCAGTTCCTGCTCTTTCTTTTCCCTCTCTACTTCAAAAACCCGCGCCTTTAAAATCTTTAAAGCCGTCTGTTTATTCTGATATTGAGAGCGCTCGTTTTGACACTGGACAACTAAGCCGGTAGGGATATGCGTAATTCTAACTGCTGAATCCGTAGTGTTCACGCTTTGTCCGCCTGGCCCGGATGAACGAAAGACATCAATGCGCAAGTCCTTATCTTCTATTTTGACGTCACTATCTTCCTCTATCTCCGGAATCACGTCTACTGAGGCAAAAGAAGTATGCCGGCGCTTATTGGCATCAAAAGGAGAAATGCGCACCAGCCTGTGCACCCCGCGCTCGGCCTTAAGGTAGCCGTAGGCATATTCTCCCTGGATTAAAAGCGTAACATTTTTTACCCCGGCCTCTTCCCCTAAAAGCACATCTATGGTTTTAACCTCATATCCGTGACTCTCTGACCAGCGGTTATACATACGCAAAAGCATGCTCACCCAATCGCAGGACTCTGTTCCGCCTGCTCCGGCATTGATACTTAAAATTGAGTTATTTTTATCGAATTCTCCGCCTAAAAGAGCCTTAAATTCTAACTTTTCTAATTCGCCTGAAAGTAACTCTATATCCCGGATTACATTATTGACTAAATCCCGGTCTTTTTCCTTTAATATATCTAAGATTTCTTTCAGCTCCTGATATTTACGGAAGGCGTTTTCCCAGGGCTCAACGGTTGCTTTAAGGGATTTTAATTCCTTAACTACTTTAGTAGAATTTTCGGTATTGTCCCAGAATCCCGACTGCGACATCTTAAGGGATAAATCCTGGGTATGCTGGCGTTTTTTATCTATGTCAAAGATAACCTCTTAAGTTTTCCAGGCTCTTTTGTATTGATGAAAGTTTGACTTTGATATCTTCAAACATATCTATCTCCTTTTTTAAAAAATGATTACACAGATTTTTGAAAAAGATTCCACAGATTGATTCCGATGCTGTTTTAATCTGTGCAATCTGCCTTTGTAATCTGTGCAATCATAAATATGCGCTTTATAGTATGCCTTTTATAAATTACTTATATTCTTTTAATCCCCCTTAAAGACAGAAGGAATTCCTCTTTATTATCCGAGAAAACCGCGGCTTGCTCTTCGGTTATCTTGCCGTCTTTGACTAATTTGACTAAAGACTGGTTAAAGGATTGCATGCCAAATATTCCGCCCTCTTCAAGAAACTGCGGTATCTCCCAGGTCTTGCCCTCCCTGATTAAACGGCCGATAGTCGGGGTAAGAAGCATAACTTCATAGGCAGGCATGCGGCCAGGCTTTTCCTTTAACGGCACCAATCTCAAAGACATTACCCCTTTTAATAAATAGGATAATTGCGTCCTGACCTGGGGATGTTGATGGGGCGGAAAGAAATTGATAATCCTTTCTACGGTTTGAGATGCATTGATAGTATGCAGGGTGCTAAAGACTAATACCCCGGTCTCGGCTGCAGTTAAGGCCGCAAACATAGTTTCCTGGTCGCGGATATTGGCAATATAGATAACATCCGGGCTTTGCAGGGCAAAGGAGCGTAAGGCTGTGGCGTAGGAAGAAACATCCAAACCCAATTCTCTCTGATTGATTAGACAATTTTTATCCTTAAAGGTAAATTCAATGGGTTCCTCCAGGGTTAAAATATGCTTGCGCGCATTAACATTAATATATTCAATCATACTGGCAATAGTGGTGGATTTACCGCTACCCGCGCTTCCGGTAAGAAGTATCAGGCCCCTAGATTCCATACATAATTTCCTGAGCCCCTCACCGGGTAAATTAAGTTCTTCAAAGCTTAATATGGTATTACGCACATTGCGGATTACAATTGACGGCCAGTTCCTCTGCATAAACATACTCACCCGGAATCTGTGTTCAAGCTCCTCGGAATAGAAGGCAAAATCTATATCAAAATTATGCTTAAACGCCTCTCTTTGCTTAACCGTGGTCAATTCTTCGCTGGCCTTAATTACATCATCCATGCTTAATGCCTTATCGCCTACTGCCAGCACCTGGCCGTCTATTCTGATGCGGGGAATGCCGCCGGCGCGGAAAAACAAATCCGAACCCTCTCGCTCAACCATCTCTTTTAATAATTCCTTAATTGCCATATTAACCTCCTATTTTAAGAGAGACCTAAGTTTCATATTATACCACCTTACGTCTCTTTTCAGTAGAATAAAATTCCATATATTTGCCAAGCATAAGCCTGGTCTGGGCCTCCAAAGCCGGGGTAGAACCTAAAATTAAGATAATAAAAGGCACGGTAATCCACTCTAACACCAGCACTACGTTTTTAATCCAAGGCACATCCTTTGGCCGGGGCGGCAACGTAGTCCTGCTCAACAATATCCAGACTAAACTTGTAACCAAAGTAAAGTTGAGCAACAAACCCGTAATCTTGGGTAAATTATAGCCTATGGGCATCTGGCTAAAAAAGACGCCTCCCAAAAGAATGGGTAAAGGCGCAAGAAGGGTGATAATAATTGCCCAAACCGCCCAGGTAATATGGCTTTCTAAAAGGTTAAATGTCCTTCTTATTTTCTTAGTCAAAGGTATTTCTCTATCGCTTAAGAACCTGGATACCACAAAGGGAAAAATTTCCACGCCCCAGGCCCATCTGCGCTTTTGCTTATATTGCACGACAATGGTCTTAAAGAAATTACTGGCATAGGCTGCATCCATGGAAACGGTTATATACAAAGGAACAACCCGGTAATCTCCTTTGAAATAAAGAAAGGCCTTCCAATAAACTACAGAATCATCAGAAATCATATTTACCGGCCAGTAATCAATATCAATTAAAGTCTTAAAACTCATGCTGTGGCTGGAGAATGTTACAAATTTCTCCAGGCGCATGCTTTCAATCATCTGACAGAAAGATGCGCTTATCTCAACTAAGCGCGCAAAAGAAGGAGCATACCAAATATTGTTATTGTATACGGGTATGGGCTGATAACTGGCCTGATGGGGCTTAGGCGAAGTTAAGAAATGGTAAGCAAGACAGCCAAAATATTCTTTATCTACGCAGGTATCAGCATCAAAACAAGAAACAATTACATCTTCATAAGTAATGAGCTTGGCGGATAAGAATTCTTTGGCCTGTTTAGCTGCCCAAGTAGCATTTGCGCCTTTAGTCCTGGCTTCATCGGCAAGGCCGTCAGGGTGAAAAGCGGATAAATAACCAAAAAAGGTATTTTTAAATTCTTTCTCTAAGATTTTGGCATTTTCGCGGGATTGAAGATGGCGCTCTTCAAATGACATAACCACAATCATCTTTTCTTTTGGGTAATGAGATTGCCTTAAGCACTCTAAAGAAGGCCGCAGGATTTCCAGACCCTCCTTATATACGGGAAAGATAATCAGATGGTATATATTTTGCCAGTCTTTCCGGGGGCTTAATCCCTGACAATCCGCAAGCCAATTTTTATCTTTTTCATAAAAGAGCTTGCGGTGGGCCATAATCAAAAGCGTGGTTAAATAACCCGTGCGGATAAGCCAATAAAAATCAAAAATAATAATCGCCGTGGCGCATAACACCGGATGCCAAAAAGAAAAAACAATGATAAAGATAATTATCCCCCAGGAAATAAATCCCGGAATAATCTCGAGATATCTTTTAAGGCCTCGGGTTTTATTCATTAGATTTTGATTTGAGCAGTTCCTGCAAAGGGAAAGTCTTGATATTCAAATCTAGCTTATAAAGATTATCATAGAGTTTGCCATCCGCTGCTTTTTGCGTATCTAAAAAATAAAGGGTATCGCTGCGCATATCGTAAAAAGTAGAGGTATTGTTAAGGTTTAAATTCACCAGGGTAACCGCGGGGGCATTGGGCCTTGCCTCTAATACATCTATTGTTCTGTCGCCAACTAAAATAATATAGTAACTGTCGGAATGCCAATAGGCGTCAACAATTTTTTGTTTAGGATAATCGATGATAAATGCCAGCTCTCTTAAAGAAGGTTCATTCGGCGAGGCTAATGATACCACGGCAATCTGATGGTGATTAAAATATAATAATTTTTCTCGATCGGCTGAGAGCCTCCATTTGATGGGTGCGGGTTTAATTTCCAGTAATTCGGCAATGGGCTCAAAATGCTCTCCTTCTAAATCTGACTTATAGATACTGTTATTCTCGGGGTTAATATAATAAAACGCTCCTTTTTCTTCATCCACCCAGAATAAAGAAAGCCGCTCTTTATTCAACTGCTTGACATTAGGCCTTAAGGGAAAAAGAATAATCTTTTCCAGGCGCGTCACCTTGCCTGCTTCCACTTTAACCTCGCCTAACCAGGGATAATGTTTTTCTAATTCAATTCTTAAATGATAGGTGCCCGGCAAAATTTCATTAATCGTATGGGGGGTTTTTTCTTTTAAAGGCATCTGGTCTAAATAAATATCCGCTCCCGGGGGCTGGGTCTTTAAAACAATTAAGCCAGTCCGGGTGAATTTAAAGGTGTGCCGGTTAAATTTATAACCCAAGGAAAACGAGAGAATAAAAGGCAAACCTAAAAAGAAGATGAGCACGCTTAAGCAAAATAAACCGGCTCTTATTTTTTGTTCCACAAGCATCTTTTAAGCCTCTTTTCTAAATCCAGGATTGAGCTCTTCATCTTTACCCCAAACACATACCCGCCTAAATCATTATTGCTCTTGACTACGCGATGGCAAGGCACCAGCAAAGGATAAGGACTATTCTTTAAGATTTGCCCCACTGCGCGGGCTGCCTTGGGATTACCAGCTTTTTCGGCTACCCATTTATAGCTACGTACCTCACCCATTGGTATGCTTAAGACAACGTTATAGACTTTTTTGGCGAAAGGATTCATCTTCCAATTACTTTCTTTCTATGCAACAGATGATGATATTTAATTGCAAACCGGTGCGCTTCGTCGCGGATGCGGCGAATAAGATTTAATCCCGGCGTATCCGAATTCAACTTTATCGGTTGAGCCTTATTGGGAAAATAAATATTCTCCTGGTCTTTGGCAAGGCTGACCAGCGGTATTTTAAGACTCAAGTTGTCCAGTTCTCTCTTGGCTGTTGATAGATGTGCTCTTCCGCCGTCAATAAGGATTAAATCCGGCAAGGGCAATTTCTCTTGGACAAGCCGTAAATAGCGCCGATGCACTACTTCGGAAATCATCTTGTAATCATCAATGCCTTCTACGGTCTTAATGCGAAACCTGCGGTAATTATTTTTATCGGGTGAGCCTCGAAAAAAACTGACCATTGAACCTGTGGCTTCTTTTCCGGATATATTGGAAATATCAAAGGCTTCGATTCTCTGCGGCAATTTTTCCAGTTGCAGTAGTTTTTTTAAATCTGTTAACTCGTCCTTTAGGTTAAAACCAGTTTGGGTTTGGCCTAAAGCGCTTAAGGCATTAATCTGGTCGCGGATTTTCGCAGCCTCTTCAAATTTTTTATCTTTGGCGAACTCTTGCATCTTAGAGGCCAGTCGGTTCAATAAAGCCTCATACTTGGAATCTAAAAACATCTTTATATTCTGGATAATTTCCTGATATTCTTGGGAACTAATTTTTCCGATGCAAGGAGAGGGGCAGAGTTTAATCCGGCCGTAAAGACAGGCTTTCTTGGGCATTTTCTTACAGGAGCGAAAACCAAAAATCTTACGTATTACTTTTAAGGCCTGGCGCAAAAGCTTAACATTGGTATAAGGGCCAAGGTATAAAGCGGTATCACTGGCCTTAGCCTTCTTTCTGCGGTAAATAGAAACAATGGGAAATTTCTCATCAGTAATTTTAATCAGAGGAAAAGATTTGTCGTCTTTTAAACTAATATTATATATGGGAAGTTTTTCCTTAATTAAGGCTGCTTCTAATAGCTGGGCCTGGCTTTCTGATGGCGTTAATTTATATTCTATATCCGCAATCTTGGCCACGAGCGCCTGGGTCTTGTCCGAAAGAAAACGGCTAAAATACGACTGCACCCTTTTCTTCAAATCCTTCGCCTTGCCAATATAAATAATCTCACCCCCAGCGTCTTTAAATATGTATACCCCCGGCGCATCAGGTAAATTGGCAATGATAGTTTTTAGTTTAGTAGTGTTAAGCATTTGAGTGTTTAATGAATCTGTTGTTTTTCTCGCTCAGGGTCGCTTTTCCCGCCTGCGGCGGGACGCCAGAGTTCTTTCGCAGTCTCGGCTCCTGCGCAACTCGCCCGTCGGCTTATCAGCCAGGACGGGCTCAAACATGCTCGTCGTCC
>Ga0315283_10000016_pt1 | contig 84421 bp, 70 predicted proteins | sample YL17G09_0_MG_FD_204541 | JGI IMG/M metagenome (GOLD analysis project Ga0315283, IMG submission 204541) | Sediment microbial communities from Yellowstone Lake, YNP, Wyoming, USA - YL17G09_0 | ecosystem: Environmental > Aquatic > Freshwater > Lake > Sediment | place: USA: Wyoming | collected...
CCCGTATAAATTTACGGGACAGTATTATGATTCCGAGATAAATCAATACTACCTCCGTGCCAGAATGTACGACCCGGCGTTGATGAGATTTACGGGAAGAGACCCGGTAAAAGGGAAATATAAAGAACCGTTGACACTGCATCAGTATTTGTATTGTCTGAACGACCCATTTAATAGGATAGATCCAAGCGGACAATCCTTTGCAGATTTATTGACATCCGCCTATGGCTTTTGCATAGATGCTGCTAATGCAGTGGCTTCATTATCAGCAAAAATGTGGGCGTTTCAAAAAATTAATTTTATAGGTTCTACTGCTAATGGTACTTTAAGTGCTTATCTTAATGCCGTGACTGGGCCTCAGGACGTATCTTGGGAGAAAAAAATGGCTATAGGTTTTACTGCGGGATATATGGAATATCAGATATCAAGTAAATTTGGTATAGGAGCTGGCGGAGCATTTGCTGGGGCATATACAACAACCTTGAATGAAGCTTTTAGCAAAGATAAATTCTTTTCTCTTCGAACAGCATTTAGAATTGGAGTAAATGCTGGCATCGGAGCACTTGGAGCCATTGTAGATAAAAATGCAGCGGGTGATCTTAACGCATTCGAACGGGTAGCCTTTTCTGTTGATAGACAATTTTATGGTTTCTTTATGGAAACTTTTATGGAAATGGGAATGGATTATAGTAGCCCTGGATGGAGTCCGCCATAAACTTTACTAAAGTTTTTAAATTATGAATATAAATGAAGATAATATTTTATTGATTGAACCCTCTAAATGGCGTTACCTTTTGGGTTATACTCTATTTTTATTCAGAGCAGTTTTGTGGTTTTGCATGACTATAGTTATGGCAGTAACTCTATATAAATCTATTAGAATTATATTTGGGTCTAACAACTTTTTACAAACAAATGATTTGTTATTAGTAATAGTGTTTTTAATAGTACTTGTTTTGGTTGGTTTATTTTTATTTTGGGAGATTAAAACTTTCAGGCCTATAAAAAGTCTTTTTAAAACCCATATACAGTTTTTTGATGAATATATTGTGTTTACAAATGATAGAGGCTTCCAATATAAGATTAATGAGCCAGAAATAATGCATATTCTTGCAGGGATAACCAGAGCAACAATTGTATTCACTGGCAAGGAAGGATTATCTACATTTAGTTTTATGAAAAGTGTTTATGGGGGGCAACAGGTAAAAGACATAGAATGGTACTTTAGAAAATCGAGCAAATTTACGAACGATCGGAGGAAAATTCGACAAATAATTAAAAATATGGGTTTACGGAGCCTGTCTATGCGAAATAGGCTTGAATACGTAATTCTTAAGAATAGTTAGAGATGGCCATTCAACAACTGATAGCTCTTTGAAAAAAGCATATTACTACGCCAATGCCCAGATACTCAGGCAGGATAACTCTACTGGCTCATATTATTATGTTCACGACAGACTTGGTTCCATAAGACTTATGACGGATGCCTTAGGCCTTGTGCGCAATTCTTACACCTACAATCCCTTCGGCGAAGATTTAGCCACAGAGTGCACAGAGACCACAGAGAATCCATACAAATTTACCGGTCAATACTTTGACAGCGAATACGGCGGATATAATAACCGTGCCAGAATCTACATTCCGGCGTTGATGAGATTTACAGCAAGAGATCCGGTTAAAGGTGCATTTAAAAATCCGATGAGTTTGCATAGATACCTATATTGTGAAAATGAGCCGATAAGCAGAGCGGATTCGGCAGGTTTGTGGTATGAGAATATTCATCAGCAATTCGGGAATTATGGCAGTGGACATGGGGGTTCAATATTTGATTATGGGAGATTAGATCGCGATAAACCAGCCACAGATATATTCCATCTCAAAGAGTGGAAGCCACTGCACTTTAAAAGTAAAGGAGCAGCTGGGCTTGATATACTGGGAGCAATAGGCGAGGGAGATGTAACTGGATTTGAGTATGGTATGCATGAGTTTCAGGACACTTATACCCACTATGACAGGGGATTCAAAAATGATCATATGTTTGGTGGCCCAGGTGTTGATGATATGAATTGGAAAGACAAAAGTGATGTGGCGGCATATAGGGATTGTAACAAAATGACAACGTTTTTTGAGGGATTATTTTTTAAGAGTAATATTCAATTTTGGATGACTACTAAGGGTGTGGATCTTCCAAAATCTAATCCATGGCTTTCGACTTTCGATTCATGGTCATCGCCGAATAGCAGAGCAGGTGGTTATCTTGCTCCGATTTACAATCGACAAATGGGGTATTGATGAAATGCTGATAAAAATAATAAAACTGCCTTTACAATATATTGTTGGCCTTATATTTGCTTGGGGAGTGGTACGGCTTCTTGGGATTGTGTGTGTTCTTTGTTTGATGTGGTACTGCAAAGTTTTTCTCCCTCCTCCAGAATCACCTATTACCTTTAATGACATTTATGGTGACTTTATAGGTGGTGCAAGTAGTGTTTTCGCTATATTTGTCTGTATTCCAATTGGAGCAGTTTTTGGAATCCTAATGACAGATAATTTAATTCTTAAACATAGTAAAACACTTTTATTAAAAATAACCATAAGTTTGTTAATAGCGATTTTGTTCTCTGCGGTTATTTTCTCGTTCTGGGCAATGTCACTTATTTTACAATATAACATTTTCGCAAGTGAAACAAGAACATCGTTCTTTATGCTTGTTTTTATTCCAATTGGGGAAAGCTTGGGCATACTAATAGCAGATAAGGTGATTTTTAAGCACCATAAAGTATTTTCGTTGAATATAATTATCAGTTTGTTAATGGGTGTTTTGGGTTCAGGGGTTGTATCTTTGATTTTTCCTCTTTTGGGAATAGAAAATACTCTGACTCTGTATCGTGTTCTTCCTTCCTTGGGGATAAATACCGAAGAATGGATGAGGGCAACTAAGCCCGCCTGCGATATTTATCTCTTTCTCACGTGTGGAGGCGATGAAGCATATTTTCTGATATCCACCCTTTTTGCCTTGATTGGCTATAATGTTGTTGTATTATTTAAATGTAAAAAAGATAAGTCAGTTATTTGTAATTGATTGTTTTTTAGCTCGTTAAAAATTTAATATTTCTACATCCACGACCGGCTCGGTTCCATAAGACTTGTGACTGATGCCAATGGCACTGTTCGCAATAGCTATACTTATAACCCATATGGTAAGGCTATTGACAGTGAAACGCAGGAGACAGTTGCGAATGACTATAGATTTGCCGGCTATTTCTGGGATAATGAGCCAAAACAATATTATTGTAATGTTCGTTATTATGACCCTGAATTGGCACGGTTTTCAAGCCGTGATGTTGTTGGGGGCAAATATGAAGAACCTATGACTCGACATAGATATCTTTACTGTTTAAACGACCCTATAAATATGATTGACCCAGAAGGGTTATGGACAGAAAGTATTCATCAGTCTTTTGGAAATTTAGGTTCAGGAGATGATGGGGGAAATTAAAGGGGTCAGGGAAATTAAAGGGGTCAGACACCGTTTCTTCTAAATCATGGGGGAAATTAAAGGGGTCAGACACCGTTTCTTCTAAATCATGGGGGAAATTAAAGGGGTCAGACACCGTTTCTTCTAAATCATGGAGTTTACCCTCACGCAGGTGGGGGCGCCCGTGTTTTTTGAAATCTTAAATCTCAAATCTCAAATCTTAAATTTTCAATCTTCATTCTTCATTCTTCAATTATAAAAGCCCCCACAACACCCAAATCTCCCACAGTAAAAGCTCCCCACAAACAAAAAAACATTGCAAAAAATCTCCAGCCAGCTATGCTTGTATGCAGTATACTGCATACAAGCATAGTGATATAAATTCATTGCTTCAACTTTTTTGGCACTGGCCATAAAAAAAACTTGTCCGCCTTCGGCGGATTCAGATTTTAAATCCTGTTTAGCCGTTGCTTGCGACTTAGCTACCGGTACGGCAATGTTCGTTTGCTTTAAGGCGCAGCCGTGTAACGGCAGAAAAGGCAAACATTAAACCCGGGCCAATTTCGTGGACGTTTAGGCTTTAAGACAAAAGCCCCTTAGGGGCTATAATTTCAAAATACAAACCCGGAACAAGCTTGTTTGTTAGAGGGTTTGTTTTTGAAATTATTAAATCCCTTTAGGGATGTCTTAAAGCAATTACTTCGTGCCAGTTCGTGTTAATTCGCTGAAGCACAGCGAAAACCCCGACGCATCGGGGTGGTGAAAATTAAATCCGCGTCTAAAATCCTCTGTGTCCTCTGTGAACTCTGTGGCTTAACAATATTAATCCGTTTTTATCTACGTTCATCTGTGGCTAAAAAAATCCGCGTTAATCAGCGTCTAAAATTTATTTGCGACTTCGCCTGTCTCGCCATAGCCATTGGCAACGGCGGATGTCTTAGTGGCTAAAAATAAATCCGCGAAATCCGCGTAATCCGCGGTTAAATTTCTTTGTGACAATTCGGGTTCACCTGCCCTGAGCCTTCCACCTTTGGTGAGATCTCGCCTTGTGGCGGATGGCTTAATTAGGGACAGCCACCTATTTTTTTAGGAATTTAATTGCCGCGTCTCTGCAATTTTACTGTAAACAAAAAGGGCGGCCCGGATAAATCGGGGTCGCCCTTTCTTTACTTAAATTGAGCTTCTGTTGTTAACAACAGTACTTCACATTACGTTTGCAATGGGTTAATATCATCAAGTGTTGAAATAGTACTGTTTTCGGCGTCATAACCCTCTTGGGTAAACGTTACCGTGTACTCGCCATAGCCGGCTGCATTTCCACTGCGCGTAAGAGTCAGACTCCATGCAGTCTCCAGACTCTCGCCTTGAACTTCTCCAACCGCGAAATACTTCGGTGCGGAGAACTTAATATCAAGGTCGTTTATGTCTGCAGAATAGGTGCCCTGCTTGGCATGATAACGTTCCTGAGCAGCCTGTATAGCTGACAGGTAGTTAAATGATTCTGCGGCCTTTGACCGTTCAACCGAGGCTCTAAACCGCGGCACGGCAAAAGCAGCCAGTACGCCGATAATCACAATTACCACTGCAAGCTCAACCAGTGTGAAACCGCTTTGTGTAATTGTCTTTTTCATTTTTTACTCCTAAAATACTTTCTTTCTTTAAGACTTTATTTCCCTAATTAGTCTTAGGTCTGCATTGGGTTAATATCCACATGTTCTTCATCAGCAATTGTGCTGTTGGTTAAATCGAAGCCTTCCTGTGTGAATATTACTGTGTACTCGCCATAACCGGCAGCAGCGCCTGTACGTGTAAGAGTCAGACTCCATCCGGTCTCAAGGTCATCACCAGCAACAGCATCAACGATGAAATACTTCGGTGCGCTGAATTGAACATCAAGGTCGTTTACCTCTGCAGCATAGGTGCCCTGTCTGGCATGATAACGTTCCTGTGCAGCCTGTATAGCTGACAGGTAGTTGAATGCTTCTGCGGCCTTTGACCGTTCGACCGAAGCTCTAAACCTCGGTACGGCAAAAGCAGCCAGTACACCGATGATCACGATGACCACCGCGAGCTCGACCAACGTGAAGCCGGCTCTCATAATTGTTTTTTCCGCTTTCATTTTTAGCTCCTTAAATTAAAAAATCTTAAAAGTCATTATTTCCCTGTCCCCCTACACAAGAGACTCTGGGTCAGACATCAAAACCTTTTTTGTCTGAAATTTCATCGGCACGAACTCATAGTGCCTTTAGCCAATAAAAATGAACAGGTGGCGCCATTGACCTTAGAAACTGGGTATATGGGTCTTAAACGAAAATTTATATGATTTTATAGGTCCCCAAAGGAATTAAGCGGGGTGAGGTAAATTATCTTTATGAATTATTATAGGAACTTGCCGTTTCCTGAACCATCGCATTCTACCCTCTATTTCCTGTCTTCTGTACTCTATTTCTTATCTCTTTAATCTTCTTGCAAAACAATCCTTTTGGCTGTAGAGTGGAGGGATTAAAAGGACCCGGAGAGGTGGCCGAGAGGCTGAAGGCAACGGTTTGCTAAACCGTCGTACGGGTAAATGCTCGTACCGCGGGTTCGAATCCCGCCCTCTCCGTTTTTTTTATTGTTTTGAGGTTAAGTAAATTTCTACGGGCTTACGCCCGTAGCATCACAGCAGAAGAATAAGTCCGGCTCACTCCGTTTTTGCCAACGGTAATACAGCGCAAGTACACCATTGAATAAGAAAAACAAAAGAAGAGTATAAAATAGAGTGGAAAGATGGGGAATTTTTTATTGAGGACAACTCCAATAATGAAATTTTAGCGGTATCCTTAAGGATTTATAAGTCAAGTTATAGGTGCCGGTATGGGTAATGGTAACGTCTCGTGTTTCGGTTTCGTTGTGGGTTCCGTTGACGAGGCACGACAACAAATAACAATAACGCGACTTTACCGATACCGAAACCGAAAACGAATTTTTAGAGGCATCCTTTAGTTATTAAACCGAATGACAGCAACTCCATTTCCGCATAACTCCTCGGCAGCCTTGTCCTCGTTCATAATTGCCGCATCAGGGTTTGCTCCTGTGTGTGCCATATTTTCAATATTTATAAGATGCAGAAATTCCTGCGGCCCAAGCATCCCCTGCTGCGAAGTCAACAATTCCGTATTAAGTGTAATTGTAAATACCGAGCCTTGGCCAACCACGCTTTTTAAGCTCAACCTTCCGCCAAGCATTTCCGTAAGCTGCTTTGTTATGGCAAGCCCCAGCCCTGTTCCGCCATATTTTCTCGCTGTGCCGGCATCGGCCTGCGTAAAAGCGTCAAATATCATCGCCTGCTTGTCCTGCGGTATTCCTATGCCTGTATCCTCAACATCAAAAATCAATTCCACTTTGTCCCCTAACAGTTGACAGCGCAAACGTAAATATACGTGTCCCCGTTCGGTAAACTTTATCGCATTACTCAAGAGATTAATAAGGCACTGCCGAAGTCTGGCAGGGTCAGTTTTAATTCTTTTCGGCAGAGATGTCTGCGGGACAACCTGAAAATCAAGCTGCTTCTGCCCGGCCAAATGGCCCATAAGGGCCGCAACGGCAATTATCAGGTCATCCAGCGAAAATTCCACAACATCCATATCAAGTATGCCTGACTCTATTTTAGAAAAATCGAGAATGTCATTTATTATATCAAGCAGATTTTCCGAACTCTGCTTGATAATGCCCACATATTCAGCCTGTTCCTCGGTCAACTGCTGCTCCGACAGGATTTCACTAAAACCAATTATTGCGTTCATCGGAGTGCGTATTTCATGGCTCATATGTGCGAGAAACTCGCCTTTGGCCTGGTTTGCCTTTTCTGCCTTTTCAGCCATCTGTTTGGCCTGCTTCTGGGCATTCTTAAGGTCTTCCTCAATCAGTTTTTTCTCCGTAATATCCTCGCCGGCAGCGAGCATACCGGTGATTTTCCCGCTGTCATCGCAAATCAGCGTATTGTGCCAGGCGATAATCCGCTGTTTTCCATCTGAGGAAACGACCGGATTTTCATGGTATGTAATAGTTCCAGTCTGGCCGGTGACAAGCTGTTTATGAAATTGCCTGACGGCCGGTCTTATTTCTTCCGGCAAAAAATTTTCAAACCAGTTTTTGCCGATTATCTGGTCCTGGCTGCATTGGAGCAATTGACAGGTCTTTTTATTGGCGACCATTATATTCCCGTCAATATCCAGCGCAACAAACATCACAGGCGCAAAATCAAGATACTGCTGTGCCTCTGTATGACTCATAAAAAGATACCTTTTGCGAAATTATCCCTGGTAATATTTCCTTGATATAACTGCCTATGTTATCGGCAAATAACGGCCTTTGATAAATTTCTATTGTAAAAAAATGTGTAATTTCACTGTCTAATAATATTTTAAAACCTTTATATCGCTTGAAAAAAGGATTTTATCAGACCTTTACTGTCTGTTTTCGTTTTCCGGCATTTAGCATAATAAAAAATAACAATGGAACTTATCCAATATATAGCTATAATTGTTCTTGGTTTCGAGGAAGGTAAAAAATGGCAAATCTTGAAAGTGTTGAGGATGTGCTGCGTTTTGCTGTCAGCAGAGAGGTAGAGGCCAACGTTTTTTATAACCTGCTTTCACAATACACGGATAGTCCGCAGATTCGGGCGTTGTGCGTTGAATTTGCCGCCGATGAACTCGAACACAAGGCAAAACTCGAACTGGAACTAATGAAGCTCGGCAGCGTGGTAAAGCCTTTTACGGCACAAAATACATCTTTGCCGAAACCACTCGATTATATGGTTGAGATGGCAAAGGTTATGCAAATGGATTATGAGGAGCTGCTGATTTTGGCAATGAAAAAGGAAAAAGCGTCCTTCCGATTATATGTCGATTTGCTGTCGAAGGTAACCAAACCATCGCTTCGGGAAGTTTTAATGGAACTGGCCGAGGAGGAAGCAAGACATAAAGTGAGTTTTGAGCTTGAATACGATATGCTTTCCGCCAATAAGGAACAGCCGCTTAAATAACAAACGGCTACTGAGCGATTGTTTTTTCTATTATTTCATCTTTGTGATTATCAAGCTCGTCCGAATCGGCCGGCGGCTTTTTAGGCAGGAAAACCGTGAAGGTCGTTCCCTTGTCAAGTTCGCTTTCAACCATTATTCTTCCGCCGTGACGAGTAACTATCTGCGCGACAATAGGCAGGCCAAGACCTGTGCCCTGGATTTCCTTGCCCGGTCTTTTAACCCTGTAAAACCTTTCAAAGATTTTGGACAGGTCATCTTTAGGCACTCCCATACCCGTATCGGAGACAGTGATAACAATCTCATCGTTTTGCTGCTGGGCTTTGAGTGTAACTTTCCCGCCTGCCGGCGTGAATTTTATCGCATTGCTCAGAAGATTAGTGAGTACCTGGATTATTTTATTGTGGTCGAACACAGACTGACCAACTTCAGATTCAATTTCAATCGACAGATTGATATTGGCTTTTTGTGCCATCAGGGTCATTGTCTGGGCCGCTTCTTTTATTGTTTCAGCTATATTGCCTGCGGCAAAATCCAATTTCATTCTGCCGGATTCGAGCTTCTGGAAATCCAGCACATCGTTAATCAGCATACTCAGGCGGTCAACGTTTCTTTTCGAAAGTTCGAGAAACTCTTTCTGTTTATCCTTTATCTTCCCTGCCACTCCTTCAAGGACGATATTTATGCCCTCTCTGATAGCGGTCAGGGGTGTTCGCAATTCGTGCGAGACAGTCGAGATAAACTGTTGTTTCATTTCCATCGTCTCGGCAACTTTTTCCTCGGCAAGTTTTCTTTCGGTAATATCATTAAGACAGACAACGGCAAGGTTACGGCCTTCGACATTCACAGGTTCGATATTTAAAGCGAACCAGGGTTTTACAGTCTTGTCCAGAAAATGAGTTTCGCTCTGAAATTCCAATCCCCTGACAGGCTGTGAGGTTTCAAAAACTTTTCGAATGCTCAGTTTTAAAGGACATTTTTTGCAGTATTCTCCGGTACCGCACAAATTTTTCTCGATGGCTATGGTTTTACAGCTTAAAGCCTGGCCGAAGGGTTTATGGATTATATCCTTAAAGTCTTTTCCGATCAATTTCCGAATAGTATCATTTACTCTTACGACGATTAGATTTTCATCAACAAGTAAAAGACCTACGGGGACAGCGTCAAAAATCGCTTCGAGATCCTTGTGCTTGCGTTCGATGATGGTTTCAATCGTTTCGCTGCGAAGCGGTACGACAGAAGAAACATTACTTGATTCTTCAGGTTTCATCCCGCACCTTCTTTTTATACAACCTTCTTTGGACAAGCTGAAATGCAGTTATTCTCTTTCGACTCATTGAAAGATTTACGTGATTCATCGAATATTTAACAGGTGCGGGATTCATTTTTTGTCGAGAATCCGCGAAATTTTTCCAAGTAATTGCGCAAAGTCAAATGGTTTTGTAATGTACTCGGTTACTCCAAGCGAACCTGCGGCGGTAATATCATTCGCTTCGCAGACGGCAGTTAACATTATTACAGGAATATCTTTCAGAGTCTTGTCCTGTCGCATCCGTTCGAGCATCTGAAGGCCTGACATTACAGGCATATTGCCGTCAAGCAGTATCAGGTCGGGTTTTAGAGCTTCGGCTTTTTCAAGGCCATCCTCGCCGTTTACGGCTGTTTCCACTTTGAATTTGTTCCATTCAAGACGGGTCTTGATTGTACAGACAAGGTCAGGTTCATCATCTACCACAAGAATAGTAACACTGGCCGTTTTTTTCGGTTTAAATAAACTAAGCATGGCTTATTCCTATAAAAAGTTTCTGTCAATTCCCTTTCGACTATCTAAAAAGCAATTTTAAGTAAAAATTTTATATATTCGCATAGCAGCACTTGCGACGGGTTTTATCATTCGAGTCTGTGGTATTATCGGTCCTTGCGCGGAACCGTTTAACCTATAGAATCCTACGTTAAGCCTTAGAGGGTTTTTGACGATTTTTGTAATGCGCTAAAAGTATGTTGATATTAAGCGAGACTATTTATGCAAAAACTGCAAACCGACAATTCGTTATTTGATGAAATTATCCGGCTCGGTATCGTTGACGAACAAAGACTCGGCGAACTATATGAGCAGTGCGCCAAAAGCGGCAAAAACATCATAACGTTCCTGAAGGAAAACAACATCGCTACCGATGAGCAGTTCGGCAGACTTATCGCGCACAGCCAGAAAATTGAATTTATAAATCTTTCGCCTGATATGGTTGAGCCGATTGCGGCACATATGATTCCGTATGAACTGTCGAACGAGCACAATCTCATCGGCGTTCGTATGGAGGCGGACAAACTTTATGTGGCGATGGGTTCGCCGATGAACCTTGCCGTCCGCGACCAGATAGAAATGCGAACCGGCAGCAAGGTAATACCGCAGGCGGCGGCGCCGAACGCCATAAAGGCGGCTATTCGTTATCATTTCAACGTTCAGAATGTAACCAAGCAGACTATCGCCTCAATGAGACTCAAGAAGACCTCTGAACAGGAAAAATCTTCAGCAGCGTCCGTTCTGGACCAGCTTCAGGAAAGCCAGGACCCCGTCAGCGGTCTTGTAGCTTCAATTATTGCAGGCGGAATAGATTCGCGTGCAAGCGATATTCATATCGAACCGCAGGAAAAAGATATGACGATCAGGTACAGAATCGACGGCGTTCTGCGAAAGGAACTTAGTATACCTTCTTCGGCCCAGGCGGAAATACTCAGCCATATAAAAATCCTTGCGAATATGGATATAGCTGAAAAACGTCTGCCGCAGGACGGGCATATTACGACAGTTCATCAGGACAAGGAATACGACCTGCGCGTTTCTTCTCTGCCTTCCGTTATTGCTGAAAAAATCGTTATAAGAATTCTCAACAAAAGCGGCAGCAAGTGGAATCTCGACAATATCGCTCCCGACTCTCTCGACAATCAGAGTATCAGAAAACTCATAGATAATCCTTACGGAATGATTCTCCTTACCGGCCCTACCGGAAGCGGCAAGACCACAACTCTTTATTCTCTTTTGCAGCTTCTGAACACCGGTAAAAATAATATTGTAACCGTTGAAGACCCTGTGGAATACAGGCTTACGGGCATTACCCAGGTACAGACTAATCCGAGAGCCGGCCTTACATTCGCATCGGCGCTGAGGAGTATTTTAAGGCAGGACCCCGATGTTATCCTGATTGGCGAAATAAGAGATTTTGAGACGGCAGAAATTGCCGTCAGCGCCGCGATGACCGGCCATCTGGTGCTTTCGACCCTTCATACTAATGACGCGGCCGGCGCCATATCGCGTCTGGTCAATCTCGGCATACCGCCTTTTATGCTCGCTTCGTCTCTGCTGGGCACCGTCGCTCAAAGGCTTATGAGAACATCCTGTATCGCCTGTAAACAATCTTATGCGCCCGAACCGCAGGTTAAAAAACTGCTTTTTGCCGATGCACCGCAAGATATGGTTCTTCACCGCAGCGATGGTTGTGATAATTGCGCCAAAACCGGTTACCTGGGAAGAAAGGCAATATACGAAATCCTCCAGATTACAAATACGATTCAGGAAATGATAATCACAGGCAAAAGCGATACCGAGATAAAACGGCAGGCTATAAGCGAAGGAATGAGAACTTTGAGAAAAAGCGGAATTCAACAGGTACTTTCCGGCTCAACAACGCTGGATGAATTATACCGTGTAGTTGATATGCAGGTGGACTAATGGCAGCATACGAATATACCGCCCGTGACGAGATGGGGCATATTTTCAGCGGCGTTTATGACGACGTAAGCGGCACAGGCGCCCTTCGCAATGAACTTGCCAAAATCGGTTATAACCTCCTGAAGTCAAAGAGGAGAAAGATAACATTTAATCCCAACTCAATAAAAATAAAGCAGGCTGATGTTGTGGCCTTTGCGTACAAATTGGCGGGAATGTGCACCGCGGGTCTTTCAATCATACAGTGTCTTGAAACGCTTGAAAAACAGGCGGACAGCCCGTCTTTGAAGTTCGTAATTGCCGATATAAAAAAGAATATCGAGATTGGCTCATCGCTTACCGATGCGTTTAACAAGTATCGCGATATTTTCTCCGACTTCTTTATTGGAATGATTGAAGCCGGCGAATCCAGCGGAAAACTCGCGGAAAGTCTCGATATAAGCGCACGGTATCTTGAAAAACAGGCCGACCTGAGAAACCGTCTGAAAAGCGCTTTTACATATCCGCTGATTGTTTTAACTATGTGTTTTGTCATAGTAACGGCTCTTGTATTATTTGTTGTTCCTGTCTTTTCAAAAATATATCACCAGCTCGGCGTCCCCCTGCCGGGACCTACCCAAATACTTATTATACTTAGCGTTATTATGAGAAAATTCTGGCCTATTCTTATTATAGTCATAGCTTCTCTGCCGTTCCTCATTAAATACATCAGCAAAAACCCTTACATAAAAACCAAATGGGATTATTTCAAATTCTCGATGCCTCTGTTCGGCAGGCTCAACAGAATGGTTGCAGCATCTAACTTCATCAGAAGTTTCGCTCTGCTGATAATGACCGGCGTGCCGATAATCAAGGCTCTTCAAGTAGCAGGCCTGGTGGGAAATAATGAAAAAATTTCTTCTATAGGCAGAGATATTCAAAAATCCATCCAGTCAGGTCTTGGTTTTGCCGAATCACTGGAGAGTCATGATATTTTCCCGCCTATAATAACTCAGCTCGCAGGCTCGGGAGAACAGGCAGGCCAACTCGGCCAGATGCTTAATAAGGGTGTTGACTTTCTCGAAAAAGATATTGACCGGACCGTCAACTCCCTGCTGGTTAAACTTGAGCCGGTGCTCACTCTCGGAATGGGAGTGGTTATCGGACTTATCCTGATGGCCGTTTATCTGCCAATGTTTGATTATATGGCTCAATTGAAATAAATTCGTCCCAAAAGACAGATTTAAAGAAAGTAGCCCGGCTTTATCGCCGAACATTTGTTATGGTTTAATGTAAATATAAAGATTTATCGCTTTCGAAAGGAGATAAAAGATGAATTCGAGAAAAGGCTTTACATTAATTGAGTTGCTCATCGTGATTCTGATTCTTGGAGCTCTCGCAGCTATTGCAATACCGAGAATCACCGCCAGTGCGGATAATGCCAGAGTGCGTGCCTGTCAGACAAACATTGACCTGATGAACTCGCAGATTGAGCTGTATGCGGCCGATCACAATGACGTCTATCCGACGACGCTTGCCACACTTACCGGCAACACGAGTTATTTCCCTGACGGCCCACCAGCTTGTCAGAGCGGAACTTACTCAATGAGCGCCAATCACAGGGTTAGCTGCAGCGTCGCTGCACACAATCAGTAGTGGTAATTGATGATGGGCAATTGTTTTAGGTTTGTATGAAGTTAAACAAACGGATCCGTAGAGGATAGAATAAAGGGATGGTCGGCAAACCATCCCTTTAATTTTGGTAAAGATATATGAAGACGGCTAAAAAAGGTGTAACACTTGTTGAGCTGCTTATTGTCATGCTGATAATGGGCGTTCTTGCATTCGTTGCTGTTCCGAGAATGGGGTTGGCAACTATCGTCATGGGCAAATCGCAGACAGCCGCCAACACAATGGCCGCCGCAATCCGCCACTCCAGGACACTTGCGATAACTAAAGCGGCTCAGTATCCGCAGGGTTTCAGTCTTAATATGACAGGCCCATCGAGCAGTTATACCGGCTTTCGAATCGTCAATGTCCAAACGGGCCAAGTTGTCGAATCAGGCACAATACCTTCGAAGGTTACCTGTACCACAGATGGAGACGGCATATTCTGGTTCGGGCCATTTGGGAACAGTACCGGCGGCACCGGTAATCTCACCATCAGCATCATCGGAGGAGGAAAAAGCAGCCTGATATCCGTTGTTAGCGCTACTGGAATGGTAAAATGCACAGAACAGTAAAAAAAAATCAGTTAAATATATTCAGGCGAAATAACCGAAGAGCCTTCACATTGACCGAGGTCATAGTCGCTGCGACATTGATGGCCTTCGTCCTTGTCCCTATATTAAAGGCCCTGACACAGGTAAATCTGAATTCGGTAACCATTGAAAGAAAAACACAAAGTCTCTGTCTTGCCCAGGCGAAACTAAATCAGATACAGGCGCAATCCATTTACAACTTTGACGCTATCCTCTCTCAAAGCACCGAGGTTACGGGTTCATATATTTGCAATACCACAAGCCTGTCAGTAAACACCGATCTCAAGGCAATCACAGTCTCCGTTACTAACAACGGGATTAATATTACACTTCAGACACAAGTTGCCCGCAGACAGTAAAACTCGCAGGCGTATCTCGTCGTTCGTGAAGCGCGAAGCGAAAAAAAACGAGATACGATTCACAAGATACGTTTCACGTTATAGGACTTGTCCTTCAAAATAACAAAATACTCCCCTCTTAATCATCAATGTCCTATAAAAATCCATTTTCTTTCTTATCTGCCGGGGATTTTTATCATTTTTGGCTTTTTGTGCCGTCATTATCTTTGAAGTTAGCAAAGTCGTTACACAAGCCGATATTTTAATAGCAGTAATGTAAGGAAAATGCGCAGATGTGCAGAAAAAAATACAGTAAGGCATTCAGTTTGGTAGAGATGATGGTGGCGATGGCTTTAGTCGTCATTATTTTCGCAGCGGTAGTGCCGCAGTTCCGCGCCATACGAAACAGCTGGGCAACCACTGAAGCATCTTCCACAATCCTTCAGAACGCAGCGGTTCTTGCCGACCACATAAACAGAAATCTTGCAACAGCAAAACAAATTGTCAGCGTCAGCCCAAGCGGAGTTCCCACCGGTTTTATAACTTTTAAAGACAATCTCGGCGCCACAAAAAAATATATGGTCAGCAACGGTTATGTTGTTTTCGGAGACGAGGGCAGCGAACAACAGCTCGCAGGTCCTGTGAGCAGATTTCAGATAAGCTGCTATTTGATTAACCCTGCTGTTACGCTGACAACCGATGCCAACACAATTAGACTTGTGAAAGTGGAAACAGATTTTGCAAACAGTTCCACAGGAGCCAGCAAGACCTTCGCCACATCTGTCTATCTGCAAACAAACGCAACTACCTCTTGCGGACTGGCGGGGTATTGGAAATTGGATGAAACCAGCGGAATAATCGCAACGGATTCATCCGGCAGCAGTAATAATGGAACACTGGTTAACGGCCCGATATGGACAACAGGACAAATCGGCGGAGCACTTGATTTTGACGGAACAGATGATTATGTCAATTTAGGGACTGGTTCATCACTTAATTTTGGAAGTTCTGAACCTTTTACAGTAGCAGCCTGGGTTAAGACAACAGAGTTTTACGGCCCAATCGTCTCTTACAGAAGTTCAACGGACGATGGGATTGTGATAGATCTAACAGTGGGATACGACGGTGCAGCCAATGATCCCGGCAAAGCAATGATTTTGGTTAGACAAGATGGCGGTGGTGGATATGCCAACGTAGCATCTGGGACGTCGGTAAATGATGGACAATGGCACCATGTGGCAGCGGTAAGAGGTTCCGGCAGTACTGTAGAATTGTTTGTAGATGGAAATTCCCAGGGAACAAATTCTGGTTCAGCGTCCGGAGGCGCAATAACTGCCGATTTAAGAGCAATCGGTTCTGAAAGACGTTGGGTTAGCACTAGTTATGGAACATCGGACCAACGTTATCTTGTCGGCACAATCGATGATGTGCGAATCTATGACCGCGCTCTCACAGCGACGGAAATCGCACAGTTGGCTAATACTCTCAGATACCAGGGATTCAACGAGAACAAAACCACGTTTGACTCAGTGTCTCTTGCCATTGGAATTCCAACCGGCACAAGTGCCGGAGACTTGCTTATCGCAGCAGTCGCTACTGACGGCGATACTTCTGGTTCAATTACGACAGCAGCAGCGGGCTGGACACAAGTTGCCCCCCCTGGTGCATCCACCAGCGGCGCGGCAACTTTGGGAGCATGGTATAAAATTGCAGGCACATCAGAGTCAGCTCCTATTTTCAACTGGGCGGCGGGAAACCCGCAACAGGCCTACGGCTGGATAATGCAATTTAGAGGTAACGACACCAATCCCGCTACCGTTATCAATAACTCAACCCCCGGCCAATCCAGCGGCACTGCTCCAACCAGTCCTGCGGTAAATACAACGGTCAATAATTGCATAATTCTTCGTCTGGGAGCTTTTGATAATAACAATATCACGGTGGGCGATCCCGGACTTCATTATCCCCCTATCGAGCATACCGCAATTACAATGAACCAAAGCGGCGGCGGTTCGGGGACACCAACTTATCAAGCAGCAGGTGCAGTGGTAGGAGGCACAGGCGCACAAACAGCAGCATGGCCAATACATCAGTCAGGCGATGTTGCTCTCCTTATAGTCGAAACGGCGAACGAAGCCGTCACGCTCTCTACACCGGCGGGTTTCGTAGAAGTAACTAACTCTCCACAGGGCACGGGTACAGCCGGAGGAACATCAGCAACACGTCTTACAGTTTATTGGAAACGTGCTACAACATCAGCAGAAGCAAGTCCGAGAGTTGCTGATTCAGGCAATCATCAAATTGCCCAAATTATTACATTCCGCGGAGTCATCGCATCAGGTAATCCATGGGATATAACAGCCGGAAACGTAGCTTCATCTGCAAGCACATCGGTTTCTATCCCGGGCGCAACAACTACAGTTGCAAACACCCTCGTTGTTACAATCGTATGTAACGGTACAGACACAACTACCGCACAAACCTCAGGCTGGACGAACGCAAACCTAACAAGTTTAACAGAACGAGTAGACAACGCCAACACCAGTGGCAACGGCGGCGGATTTGGGGTCGCAACGGGAGTAAAGGCGACGGCGGGTGCTTATGGCGCGACGACGGCCACACTTGTCACATCCTCGACCCAGGGAAGAATAAGCATCGCACTTAAGCCGTCTACTGTTGTTACTGGCACGGTATCAGGCGGAGCAGGATACGTCAGCCAGTCGGCTATCGGCAGCAGTGGGACTTCGAACTTCTCGCTCAATTCACCGAATGAGGCGAGAATGCTTACGATAGCGATAGCCCCGAACAGCGACAGCTCCGGAGATTGTTCGGGAGGCCAGATAGAACCTTAGAACAAAATTGCTATGAAAATAAAAATGAAAAATAACGGTTCAATTTTGATTGTTGTGGTTTTTGCCATAGCGCTGCTGACTGCCTTTGTAGTTGGTATGCTGCAGCTTAACAGCGAGCAGATACAGATTATGAAAAACGAAATTTTCTCCGCACAGGCCAATGCCATCGCCCATGCGGGGCTTGCTGACGCTTTTAGTCAGTTGCGAACTAATTCCGCCTGGCGAGGTCCTGCCACCAACAGCAACTTCGGCGGCGGCTCATATACAATCATCGCAACAGGAACCCTGCCGAATCTCGATGTCAATTCAATAGGAATTTCGGCACAAGGTTTCAGGGCTGTGGTTGACGCCAATGTTACGGTCAGCGCAATAAGTCCTTCTATAAATATAATCCGCATTGACAATTTAAGGATAAATCAATGAATCCCGCACCTTCTAAATATTCATATATTCTATATCTCCGAAAGGATAAATGCTTGAATATTCTATATGCCAAATTCTTAAAAAGGAATGACAGAAAGAAGGTGCGGGATGAAGTTAAAATATAAAACAGCCATTGGAATAGATATATGCAAAGGCTCCGTGAGCACTGTTCACCTTGAGAAAAAAGGCCATAAGATTATTCTTACCGGCTGCAGCCGTGCAGCAACCGGCAAAGGCCAGCCCTGCGATGACAACTTGAAGTCTCTTGCCAATGCTGTAAAAAAACCGAAGTCGGCAAGTTATCTGCAGCATTTCGATACAGGTTTATGCCTCTGCTCAACACCTGAACTGCTCCAGATTCTCAATCTGCCCGACCCTTCGCCGGATGCTGCTGTAAAATTTATCCATGAGGAGATAAGGCAGTATGCCGTCCTGCCGCTTAAAGATATTCAGATAGATTACTGCGCCCTGAGGGGCGCCGGCAGTACGGAACAGAAACGTGTTCTGGTCGGGGCTTCTCAGGCCCATCCGCTGGCCCTAATGACAAAAGAACTCGGAAAAAACCGTTTCGACATTCAATCGGTAGAGCCTGCGATAGTTGCACTTATCAGGGCCTGTTACAATAAGGTCATAAAATCCGCCGGGCAGAAAAATATAATACTTGTTCTTTTGCGCGATGAGAATATGAGCCTGTGCGTTTTCAGCGGACAGAAGTTCGATTTTCTCCGCACAAAGAAGTTCGACTTTGATATTGTCAATTCAATAGACAACGCAGGGGCGATTGCCGAGCAGATAGAATCTGTCGTACAGTTTTATGAAATTGAAAAAGTTTCGGACCAGAAAAACTGGCCCGTCTTTCTGACCTGCTGCTGCGAAACGTCAAAAACAAATGAATTCGCCCGGCAGATAAAAAGCTGTATGCATTATCAGAACATTGAAATTTCCGTAATTGACGCCGGCCACACCGATATTATCTGCCAAGGCCTGTCCACCGCAGACTTTTCTCCAGTTGCGGCAGGTGCAGCGATGAAACTGCTCGATGTCGATGATTCAGCAATAAACATCAATATGCTGCCGAATGAAATCTCCGAAATCAGAAAGTCCCGCAGCCAGTTGATAATTATAGCGAACATCGCCGCTGTGATTTTAGTGCTTGTATTTATGTACATAGGGCTTTTGGTGGGAAAAACCGCAGAAATCAAAAATACGCTTAGCCGGAAAAAGCAGAGCCAGTCGAATATCAATATACCCCAGTTGATTCAGACACGAGCCGATGTCAACAGTACGACCGAGCGAATTACCAAACATATTAACGCTCTTGATACTGCACTTAAGGATGGAATATGGCGCAACTGGGCTCTTGTATTGGCCGAGGTGTGCACAAAGGCTCCGGCAACTGTGCAGATTCAGGATTTGCGGTCACAGGATTCATCGAAATTACAAATTGAGGGCATGGCTATAAATTACAATGCCGTTAATGATTTCGTCAACAAACTGACTTCCTGCAAAACTATAAGTTCCGCTCAGCTGGCGGACGCGAAACAGAATACGCAGTACGGCAATGGTTTAATTGATTATTCGATAATTTGTACTCTTGCGCAATAAAAGGATAAAGGATAATTGATATGTCACTAAAATATCCAGGCTGGTCGAAACAAAATGCATTGGCCGTAACGATGCTGTTGATATGCGTTATTGCGATGTATAACTGGTTTATCGCTCCCCATACACAATATCTGGCAGCGGCTCAGAAATATCAGGAGATAATGGAATCGGCCGAAAAAACAAGCAAAATCATAAGCAGCGATCTGACATTGCGTCAGAAAAAACTTAATGAACTTACACAGCAGTTTGAGTTGCGGAAACAGGCCTTTTTTGATATTGACCAGGCAAAAAGTTTTCTTTCAGGTCTTCAGTCAGTGGCTGAAAAAAGCGGCTGCCTGGTTTCAACTCTAAAACTTTCGCCGGCAAGAGAGGTCCCTGTGAATAATAACAACTCTATTGATGTCCGGCAGTATCAGACCGAAATAAGTCTTTTGGGAAATTACGGAAATATAGTGAAATTTTTAAATACGATTCAGAACAGAAACGCCAAGGTCTGGATTAATTCAATAGATGTCGGTATGAAGCACGCAGAAAGCGGTTATCTTGGCTGCGATATCACTTTTAGTATATACACATTAAAGGTTAAGGAGAATGCAAGTGTTGAAATACAATAAACTAATGTTGGCGGCAATACTAATGAGTCTGGCGGCAGTTGTCTGGGCCGCTAATGAGCAGGAAATCGACATAAATGCGATAACTCAAACTAATCCTTTCGCTCAATTTACACAAAAGCAGAATGCTCCCGCGGCAACAACTGTTGCGGTCGAAAAACCGGAACTCTTTGTAGAGACCGCAACATTGAAATTTTTCGACGCAAAGAGCGTCAAGGCCTCGATTTCCAATATGTCGGGCGATTTCGGGAATATGGAGCCGGATACCAAAGGCAATACCCTGATAATCTGCGACACGAAGGAAAATGTTCAAAAAATCCTTGAGCAGATTAGAAAAATCGACCGTAAGCCTGAGCAGATTATGATTGAGGTTGTTATCGTAGATGTCAAACTCACTAACGAAACTGAAATCGGTGTCAACTGGGATGTGCTTACCGCTAAGTATAATACGCAGCTCGATAATCATTCGGAAATCGGCACTTCCTTCAGACAGAGTCTCGGATTTACCCCCAGGGCCTCTTCAGTCTCTGGTGTAGACCCTCTCACTGTGGCCAATGGTACGGCATGGAATACAGTCGGTCCGGGTTCTGACTTCAGCATACTCTACGGCGATATCAGAAACGTAATTCATGCATTGCAGGAGAAAAACAATGTTGAAATCCTCGCAAGCCCCCGTGTGATGGTTGTCAGCGGCAAAAAATCCGTTATTAAGGCAGTCACAGATATACCATATTTGATACAGTCTCAAAGCAACGGCGTAACTACAACAAGCTCAGATTATAAGAATGATGTTGGTATAACGCTTAATGTTGGCGCAACGCTGACAGATGACAAATTCATCATCTTGGATGTCAACACCGAACAGAGTACCTACATAAATTCAAATATCAATGGCGGTGCTCCAATAATTGATAAGAGAAACATAGCAAGTTCGCTTTTACTCCGGGACGGCCAGGTTCTTGTCATCGGCGGCCTGCGGCAAAAAGAAACACATAAACAGACCAATCAACTTCCTTTCCTCGGAGATTTGCCGATAGTCGGCCTAGCCTTTAAATCCACAGATACTATCAAAAATAATTCCGAGCTTCTTATACTTCTTTCGCCGCATATATACAACAAAGACGACAAATTAACAAACGATCAAATGCAGAAATACAATGAAATTACACAAAAACCTCTCCTGACAATTCCGGATACTGATGAAAATAAGGAAAAAGCGAAAAAAGCTGAGGCCGAAAAAGCAAAGAAAGCAAAAGAAGCAAAAAAACTAAAAAAATAAATAAAAAGTGAAGCTTTGGAATTTTATAGTATACTTTTTGATTGAATAACAACAAAGTTTTGGCAAAAGAAAGGCAGCCGTAATGGATTATAAGACCAACATTGTTCATGTAACTCACGAAGCAATAGGCAAAATCGGCGGTATCGGCGCAGTTCTCGAAGGTATGCTTACAAACAAAGTTTATCTTGATGCCACAGGCCGAACAATTCTCGTAAGCCCTCTATTCACCATCGAAGGTCCCATTCAAAACCGGCTGGGACCGGGCGGCGAGGTGCTTTATTCAAGCGTCGATGGTTTTGTTCAAACCGGATACAGCGACGCCTTCAGGCATATCGAAAAATATTTTAATGTCGATATTGTTTACGGCAGAAAACTTTTCGAAGACAAACGCACCGGCGTAAAGAGTATGCCGGAAATAATACTGATTGACGTTCGCCAGACAAATTCCCGACCGATGAATGAATTCAAGGGTCAGTTGTTCGACCATTTCGGCATTGAGAGTAATCGATACGAGCATCTTTGGGAATATGAAGAATGGGTAAGACTCGCCCCGCCGGCGATTGCCGCGATAAAGGCGATAGGCGCTGCGCCTCACGAGGCAAGCACTATTGTAGTCGGACACGAATTTATGGGCATTCCGACCGCACTGGCCGCAAAAATTGATAATGAGTGCGATTTTAAAGCTGTTTTTTATGCGCATGAGGTCGCTACGGTTCGGCGAATCGTCGAGGAAAAAACAGGCCATGATACGATGTTTTACAATGTTATGAAGGCCGCCCAGGAGGACGGCCTTTCGCTGCCGGAAGTTTTTGGAGACCAGAGCGCCTATGCCAAGCACGTTCTTGTCGATGCCTCCCGGCATTGTGACAGCATTTTTGTTGTAGGCGATTATGTCGGCGACGAACTTAAATTCCTCTCTCACGACTTCGCTTCTGCCGAAATCAACCTCGCGTACAACGGCATTCCCGCCTATCACATAAGTCTTGAAGAAAAGAAACGTTCAAAGGCCCGCCTCCAGCAGTATTGTCAAAATCTGCTTGGCTTCGAGCCGGATTATATATTCACTCACGTAACAAGACTTGTGCGGAGCAAAGGCCTGTGGCGGGACATCCGGGTTCTCGAACATATCGAAAAAGAGCTTAGGTCGCTGCACAAAACCGGCGTAATGATTCTCCTAAGCACCGAAGTCGGCGCCAGAAGGACTCGCGACATTATGCGGATGGAATCCGAGTATCACTGGCCGGTCGTGCATCACGAAGGACTGCCGGACCTCAGCGGCGGCGAAACCGCTTTTTATACCGCGGTACAGGAATTCAACGCAAAAAGCAGAAATATAAAAATGCTCTTTGTAAATCAGTTCGGCTTTGAACGGCAGTGTTGCGGCATGAGAATGCCCGAAGATATGGAGTTTATGGATATTCGTAAAGGCTCCGATGTCGAGTTCGGCCAGAGTATTTATGAACCATTCGGTATAGCTCAGTTTGAGCCGCTAAGTTTCGGCGGAATATGCGTAATAAGCAGCGTCTGCGGCTGTGCAGGTTTTATCAAAAAGATTTGCAATCCTGAAGAAATCCGCAATGTAATAATTGCCGATTACACGGACCTTAACGGAATGAAATTTAACGACATCGAGGATATGCTCAAAATAGATATGGGTGTGCGAAACCAGCTTGAACATCACATCAGCGAGAAGGTCGCAATGGAAATATTTGCAAGGCTGCCCAAGAATGACGACGAAACTGTCGAGATGATAAGAACCGGCTATGAATTGGCCGAACAGATGAGCTGGGACGTTGCTGTTGAAAATTATATTCTGCCGGGTTTTGCGAAAGCGGCAGCCAACCAGAAAGCAAATGTTTCAGTTACCTGATTGGCTCACATCAGCGGCCCATTCCTGGAGGGAGTCGCCTATCAGATTCACCACCGAGAGGCGCACCAGGCCCCTGCATCGGCATACGTTGTTGTTGTTGTTGAGGTAGTAGTTGTTGTTGCTGAGGTAGTAGTTGTTGTTGTTGAGGTAGAGAATATCTTTCTCCGCTTGCCGCCTGACTCCAGTCTAATAATGTTACCGGTTCAGCTTCAAGAGCAGTTGATATTTCCTTGTAAACCTTTGAAACACTGGCAGGCCAGAATCTTTCCTTGATAGGCATCTTTTCAATTTCCTTCCCATCGAGGCTATACAGCAGTTCATTATATTCGCGAGACCGCAGAGAGCCTGTGCCAATCCATTCTGTTACCCTTCGTGCATCAACCATTACAGCTCCCGTTGAGAAATCTATTGTCTCGCTGCTGATTCCAGCCTGTTCAAGTCGTGGGTCTGCTGTTTCTCCGGCCTTGCCGATTTCCTCGCCGCTTTTAACGTTGTATTTTCGGCTTACCCAGTTACCAAGCGTATATCGTGCAACCACAACCTCAACAGTTTTATCAATACTGGAACCTTTTTCAATTTCCCGGATATCGGTCGCAAAAAAGTAAAGTCTTTGTGGAATTTCAACCACATTGCTTATTTCGGCAAAATCGCTCCAGAGTACTACCTGATCGCGGAGGTCCTGTTGTTCTTCACTAAACCAGTTTGTGCCGGCTATGGGGTTAAACACTCCGATTCTTATACGATACTGATATTTCTCTCCCGGCTTTGCGGTATCATCATGAGCCCAGAAAACGAGTTTTTCCAGTTCTGCGAGATTCGTCTCCGGCTTGAGTCTGACGGCATCGTACATGCCTGTTTCACTTACACTGTCCTGAAGCTGAGCTGCGGCAGTCCTTTCAGTTCGGCCTGTCGGCGGTTTTTCTCTTTCAGTGGTCTTTCTCGTCGCAGTCGGCTGCTGCTGCCTCGGGTCTTGACGGCCGCCTGCAGGCTCTCTTGCACCACCTGGAGGCATGCCGCCTGGAGGCATACCGCCTGGAGGCCCGCCTCCGCCGCCTCCGCCTGGAATGTTGCCTCGAGCGCCAAGGCCTTGAGGCAAAGCAGAAGGTCTTGTCGGTTGCCTTATCGATTGCCGCTGCGCGGGCTGAGTCGTCCTTTCCTGAAGTTTCCTTGTTTTTTCAGCATCAATTTCCTGACGGCGAATATCTTCCTGCCCTTTGGTAATTCTCTTCTGCCGTTCGTTATGAAAAGACGGGCTTATCCACGGCTCAGCAGGTATTGCATTGTAATAAGTACGCGGCTGAAGTACCTCATCACGAAATTCGCTTTTAGAAAACTGAGCAACCGCCATTTCCATTCCAAATTCGCTGGCCTGTTTGGGAATTTCGAGGTTTTTATTAAGATGGCATATTTTTGTTCGCGGCACATCAACCCAATCGCTCCAGCTTCCATCAGGCTGCTGTGTTTTTCTCTGAAGCTGAACTTTCGCAAAAACAGGCTTGGCATACTGTTCCTTGCGCCATTCCGGCGATATATCCTTGCCGGCAAAGGACTCCCGGAACTGGTTGTAAAGCTTACTTGAATCGATTGACGATTCGACAGTTACAAGGTCCATATCCTCAAGCTTTGTTTCCACATTTGCGTAGGTAAGCGTAGGCGAAAGTTCTTCTGTCGGCACAAATGCCGCCATTCTTACTACCGCCATAGAAGGTTTTTCTATCTTCCCTACCTGTGGAACCCGATAAATACGATTCGTCGGCCCTGTGGGATTCGTCGAGTAACCTGGTAATGGAAAACTTATCGCAGTGTTAACATCTTTAATAGAATTTTTTATCACCGACAGATATTCAGTTTCCTTAGATTCGTATTGTTTGCCGGCATTTGGTTCGTTTTTCAGTTGTTGCCGGAGCTGAACGGCCTTTTGATTGACGAGGTTGTCTATCTCTGTCGGACTTCGTTCTGTGCCGGCGTATTCGATTGAATTAGGATTACGTATGACAAAAAGATAAAGTACTATCAGTGCAATAAGTCCTGCGACGGCCAGCACCGCCTTATCAGCAAAAAGCTCGATTATATTTCCTTTTTTACTACTCATAATCTCAACAAAAATTTAAAACTTTTATCTTTTTATTTTTTATCCTGCTATTCACCGGAATTTCTTCCGGGCTTTTATTTCGGCGGCACCCTCGGCGACATTCCCGGCGGCATCCTCGACGGCTCCCCTCCTGGCGGCATCCTCGACGGCATTTCCGACGGTACCCTACTATCAGACTGCTGCTGTATTGTTCCGCCCATTCCTGTCTCCGAAGTTTTTATCTCTACCTGAACCAATTGCGGTTTTATAATATCATAGCCCTGCCGATTAAAGACATATTCGCAAACAAGGTTCAGAAAAACAACTGCATTTTGTCCATAATAGTATCTTTTGTGCTCCAAACTATTTCTGTCAACCGATTCTATGCTGCTCTGAAGGATAGTTATCTGATTGTGTTTGTATTTTTTGGATTCCTGATCGCCTTTGTATCCTGCGAAGGAATGTTGTTTTTCACTGCATAGTTCAGCCATAAATTTAAGGATATCATCGGCCTTGACAATTACTGCCAGACTGAAATGAACGACATCTATCTGGTCATTACACTTTCTCCCTGTCCAGGGCAGGTACAGACTGCCGCTTTTATCAGTAACATAAACAGGCAGTTCAAGACCATTATCTTTGCCGAAACCGGTAGTATCGCCGCCGGTGAATCGGATGCCGAGAAGCCTTTTTACTGATGAGTCAGCCACGCTAACAGAGCCTGAATTTACGGAATTTATGGTATCGACGATATCCTGATGAATCCAGTATGCAAGCTGGCTATACCAACAATCCCTTACGGCTCTTTCGGTACCGACATATTCCCAATTATTCCAGAATGCGTATCCGCTGAAGACCCTCGGGTTGGCATAGATTGTTACTTCTTCGCTGCGGCGTCTGCAGATAAGTCCGACGATTCTCTCGTCGCCGGTTCCTGTTTGTCTGCTGCTTTCATATCCGGTTTCTGAGGCTGAAATATCGATTGCACCGGCCTGTTTTCTGATTTCTATGTCCGTTGGAGCATCCAGTGCATTAATGTCATTTACGAGTTTTGCGAAAGCAGTGTTACAGGTTTTCCTGAATTCGTTGAAAATCTGCATTGATTTTTCGTTTGGTTCCGGGAATATTTTATAACTAAGCAGTTCTCTCTGGCTCGTTTGCTGCGCAAGTTTTCCAATTTCGTTGGCGTCGGCCTGATGCGTATCCTCATACTTCCTGACAACTTCGTATTGTCTGCCGGACACAACCTTTCGCAGTGCGGAGTCGACCTGGCTGCCCAGCTTTGTGCTTTCCTCAAGCCTGGAACTTATTTTCCCCTGCATCATAATTGTTGGAACAAATAACAGCACAGCTGCCGCTGCTATTGCTGACGGTATTATTATCGCAATATTCTTTTTAGCTATTTTTACAATATCGATTTTTATCATAACAAAACAAAAAACCAAAAATAAAAATTGTATAGTCCCAAATTTCTTACTTCTATATTCTACTTTTACGTCCCTGCCGGTTGACCCTGCGATGGCAAAGTGTCTTTCCAGAGGAATTTCGCTTTAATTCTAAACCATCTGTCTCTTTCTATATAAACAGGCTGTCCGAAAGAATCGTATTTTTTTTTGCCTTTTACATCGAGATCAAATGTCTTGCTCATTTCTTCTTTTGTGAGCGGGTCGATAAGAACCTGTTCGCTCGTTATGCGGTCTGATGCATCAGCCTGACCGCTATTGCCTCTGCCGCCGCGTCCGGTTTCCGGCTGCTGCTGTTCTTCGGTTGAACCCCTTAATTTAATCTGTTGAATACCGATACCTGCAGGTATTTGACCGTCAGCAATGTCGACAACGCCTGTTTCGCGTTTGAAGTGTTCTATTTTGTCTTTGGAAAACAATTCAAACGGACTGTTGCTGTCAAACAATGTGTTGAGATTCATCATTCGTGTCACAATACCCCATTTATTGGGGTCATTTCCAACTCCTGCCGGGTCCATAAGCTCATCGATTCTTTCATAAGGCGTATAACCTTCAACAACAACGACAAATCCTTTTCCGTCCGTTACCTGCCCCTGTTGCGAAGCACCGTCCGAGGATACTGGCGCTGCCATTCCGTAGGACCTGCCCGACCGTTCTGCTCTGCCGCTTGTTTCAAACACCACGGCAGCCAGACTATCGGAATAGTTAATCGATATACCGGTTACAAAAACCTGCTTGCGTTTATTTCGCGGTATGGCGGCTATCCCTTCAATGCTTCCTTTCGCATAGGCCCTATAAAGCTCGGCCTGTTCAGGATTATTCTGGGCGTCTGGAAGACATTTCAAGATTGTCTGATGGAGCAATGGAATAACATCCCGATATTTGAATACTTCCATCTGCTTTTTTATTTGTTCATCGTAAGCAGTACCTCTTGTTGCCTGCTGTTTTAATTCATCGGTTACCTTTTTTACTTCCTGAAGAACATTTTCTGTTTCCTGTCTTCTTGATTGTGCGTTTTTATCCGCACAGGCTTTTAAGTCAAGATATGTTCTAAAGAAAGCAAGCAGTGATACAGCCAGCAGAATACCTGCTGCGATTATAAAGAATTTGCTTTTTCTTGCCCACATCATCCTGCGGGCGATTCCACTCGGCAGAAGGTTGCTTTTAATTCTTGCCAGGCCGAGCGCCTGAAGTCCAAGTCCGTATGTAATCGCCAGGTCGCATAGATTGTCGTGCAGTTTCGCACTTGAAATATTCGCAGCCGGAACAAGTTTTTCGAACGAATCCGGCCTAACGGCCAGAAGCTGCGTCGTCTGTTGAATATATTTATTCAGACCCTGCAGTTTGAAGCTGCCGCCGAGCAGTACCATTTTTGTAAAAGCTATTCCTTTATGGCTGCTGCTGTAATATCCCAGAGAACGCTGTACTTCGGCTCCGAAATCGGTAAATACCGGTTTCATAGCATGGAAGATTTGTCTGGCGTATTTGCTGACCGGAGCGCCGCGTTTAAGTTTTTCGGCCTTTTCGAAGTCAAGTTTGAAAGCCTCGGCTATGGCCTTTGTGAAATTATTACCCCCAAGGGGTATACATCTTTGCCAGACAGTTAATTTTGTGCATATAACAAGATTCGTATTGTCCGAGCCCATATCGAGGAGTATTACCGCTTTTTTGTCGGCGTCGTCAAGGTCGTTGCGGTCAAAATTAGCGTAGTTATACAGAGCCATCGGCGCCATTTGAACAATTGTAACTCGCAGATTTTCAGAGGAGAAATTTTCCAGATGCCTGCCTATGAGTTCATTTTTTATGGCGAATATCCCGACTTCAATCTCAGGACTGTCCGGCTTGGGCATCAGCTGCCAGTCCCATTCCACTTCGTTTATATCGAATGGTATTTGCTGAACAGCTTCGAATTTGATTATTTCCGGAACTTTTTTCGGCTCTACCGGCGGAAGTTTTATAAATCTCGCGAAACTTGTTTGGCCGGGAACTGAGACTGCTATTTCGTCTTTGCCCAGTTCGTTTCTGCCGGCAAATATGGCAAGGCTTGCGCGGATAATCTGTTTTTTTTCTTCTTCGCTGGTTCCTTCAACACTTAGAATTTTGGAATGTTCAATATAATCGAGACCGATTACCTCTATACGGTCCCCTGCCTGCCGAAGACGAAGGGCCTTCAGAGAGTCATTACCTATGTCAATTGCCCATACAGAGCGAGCACCTGCCGCCATTTTTGGCTTCTCCCGAAACGTCGGATAGCTTAAAATTAATAATAGTTTATAATTATTGCTATAAAGATATTAAATTATAACAGATTACGTAAATTATGCAAACTTTTGCTGTAAATACTCTCGGCTGTAAGGTAAATCAGTATGAATCTCAGCAGATCATACGGTTCCTGACCGATTGTAATTTATTATACGTACAGGAGTTCAAAAAAGCCGATTTAATTATTATCCATACCTGCTGCGTAACACAAACTGCATCGGCTAAGTGCAGACAACTCATCCGGAAAGCTCAAAAACAAAACCCAAACGCGAAAATCATCGTTTCAGGCTGCCTTGTCAGCTCAGACCCTAAAGAATTCGAAAATCTCGAAGGGAAATTACTCTTCGCACCCAACCTTAAAGAGCTGTTTTCACTTCTAAAACAGGAATTTAACCTTGAAGCTAACCTTTTTGATTACAATAGCTTAGATAAATTCTGTGGACATACAAGAGCCTTTCTAAAAGTACAGGACGGCTGCGACGGCTTCTGCTCATATTGCATCGTTCCAAAAACCAGGCCAAATATAACCTTCAAACCTATCGAAAAAGTCATAGAAGAGGCACAACACCTTGTAAATGCAGGACATAAAGAAATTGTACTTACCGGCATTTTTCTCGGTGCCTACGGCCAAAATACCGTAAAACGAAAAAACTGGCCCGACAACGAAAATCCAGTGCTGGCCGAACTGCTCGAAAAAGTAGCGCAAGTACCTAATCTTAAACGAATTAGATTAAGCTCACTTGAACCTACCGATGTTACTGATAAACTTTTAAATGTAATGAAAAATCATCCTAACATTATGCCTCACTTACATTTATCGCTGCAATCAGGCTCGGACAAAATCCTTAAAAAAATGAACCGGCAATATACTGTCAAAGATTTTATTAACTCCATAGAAAATATCAATTTACAATTCGACCGCCCTGCCATAACCACAGATATTATCGTTGGATTCCCCGGCGAAACGGTACAAGACTTCGCACAAACACTTTCAGTAGCTAAACTTGCGGGATTTTCAAAAATTCATATATTCCCATTCAGCAAACGGGCCGGCACGGCGGCCGCTAAACTGCAAGGCCATATAGATAATAAGATTATAGCCGATAGAACTAAAATACTGAGAGAACTGGAAAAACAATTAGCTGAAAATTTCAGAAAACAATTCGTCGGCCAAACCGCGCAAGTCCTTATAGAAGATGATGTTAAGAATACAGGACGTTGCGAGAGATATTACGAAATCACAATCAAAAACGATAGTGCTCTGCCAAAAGGCGAAATCGTAAAATGCAGGATAAATGAAGGTGCGGTTACAGCATTGATTTTATAATTGAAAATTTAAGATTGAAGATTTGTGGAATTGTCACGCCAAAATCTTTCGTTTGAGTTTGAAAAGAAGAGGGGATATAATTTTTAAAAATCCAGTGAGGAAAAGACGTGAGCAAAAAAGAAAATATGAAAAATGATAATCAAATCACAATATATGAAACCGAAGATGGCAAGGCCCGAATAGAGGTTCGTTTTGAAAATGAGAATGCCTGGCTGTCTCAAAAAGCAATGGCTGAACTTTTTGACTGTTCAGCGGATAATATATCCCTGCATATTAAAAATATATACGCAGAGGATGAATTGGAACAAAAAGCAACTACCGAGGAATACTCGATAGTTCAACAAGAAGGACAAAGACAAGTTAAAAGAAAAGTAACTTTTTATAGTTTAGAAGCTATTATAGCCGTCGGGTACAGGGTAAATTCTGCAAGAGGCACACAATTTAGAATATGGGCAACGGATAAACTAAAAAACTATATTCTCAAAGGCTTTGTCCTTGATAAAGACAGATTCATTAAAGGAACGAGATTCAGCGCCAGATATTTCGACGAACTTCTGGAAGAAATACGAGAAATTCGTGCCAGTGAGCGTATGTCATATCAAAAAATAACCGATATTTATGTCACTTCAATAGATTATTCGCCTAATACGGCCGAAGCGGAAAAGTTTTTTTCAACTGTTCAAAATAAGCTTCATTTTGCGATTACAGGTCGGACGGCAGCAGAGATAATCGCTTCCCGCGCCAACAGTAAAAAACCACATATGGGACTTACCACATGGCAAAAATCTCCAAAGGGCAAGATACTGCCCAGCGATATCAAAATAGCGAAAAATTATCTTAAGAAGCAGGAAATTCAAAAACTTAATCATATTGTTACTATGTATCTTGATTATGCAGAGTTTCAGGCAAGCCGCGGCAGGCTGATGAAAATGAAAGATTGGGCAGAAAAACTTGACGCTTTTCTTGAATTCAACGAACAGGATATATTAATAGGCCAAGGCAAAGTGTCGCATGAAGCTGCCATTGCTCTGTCAGAGAAAGAGTATGAAGTTTTCCGAATAGAACAGGACAAACACTATATTTCAGATTTTGACAAACTGATAAAAAAACTAAACGGCTTGAAAAAAAATTTCGCCAAAAAAGAAAGACGAATTGAATTGGGGAAATAAGAAAAAAGATTAGCCATAGGCAGGTAACCATCGAGAAAGATTCTACTCCTTTAAGAGCGGAGTGGTGGAAGCGCGTCTTACCAATTCCTGCGACAGTTTTATACACTGGGGCGAATAATCCTGTGGCGACTGGAGATGCTTAAGCAATTCCTGAGCCGCTATTCGACCCATCTGCCGCAGCGGCACACCAATAGTAGTAAGCGAAGGCGTAACAACATTGCACAAATATTCATCATTAAAACAAATCAGACTGACATGTTTTGGAATCTGGATATCAAGCGTATGGGCGCCATGAAGAATCTTCAACGCCTCTACATGGTCATAAGCGAGAATGGCAGTCGCTTTATGATTTAAAACGGCAGAGGCCAGAAAAGCCGTGGGCGACTGGAAAACAGTATCATGGCCGGGAATCGGTTCAAGGCCATAAGCCGATAATTCGGAAATATACGTATCGTGCCTATCATTAATACTTCTATGCGCCTTGTGTCCAATCGTCTGACCTGCATAAGCTATGCGGCGATGGCCGAGGTCCATCAGATGGCTTATCGCCCGGCGAGTGCCTTCAATATCGTCAGGAATAACAGAAGAGCCGCTGGGACCGCTGACGCCGTTAATAACTACATAAGCTAAGCCGGTTTTCTCCATAACTTCTATGGTACGCGGAGAACATTCCTGCATTACAATCGCTCCGTCAACTCTCCATGACGGCAATTCAGTATCGCTTTTCTCCGGGTTCGGCACAGTAATACAGACATCATAACCGCGAACATGAAGAGCGCGAACGGAAGCATTAATGATTGTCTGATAGATGTTGCCGGGCCAGCCTAAAACTATATCGGAACCGAGAATCGCCACCATTTGAGTCTGACGCTGAACAAGGTTCTTGGCGGCAAGATTAGGCCGATAGCCCAATGTCTCAGCCGCATCAAGAATTCGCTTACGAACTTCTTCTCTGACGGAAAAACCATGTTTGTAATTATCATTCAATACACGGCTGACTGTAGCCTCGCTGACTCCGCACTGAGCAGCAATTTCCTTAACTGTCGGTATTAAATGAGCTTCGGCCATTTTTGTTCCCGTCTTAATTGTTATATTAATACATTATACATCTTAGACATATTTAAACAAGTAAAAACTCGTCCGTTTCGGAGGCAGTATGCCGTATTTGAGCGGCAGGTGGAATAATTTTCAACAACCTTAAAACCTCAATCTTAAACATATCAGGGCAATATTCTGCTTGACCGCAAGGCAAAACAAAAGTATATTCTGACCCTAATCATTTTAAAAAACAGGACTTACAAGGTTTATATTTTTTAAGGAATAATTGTGAAGGCAAGTGAGCTAAGACCCGGCATGGGCGTCGTAATGGACGGAAAACTTTGTATCTGTGCCAAGTCGGTACACGTAACACCGGGCAATCTGCGTGCGTTTGTGCAGGCAAAACTGCGAGGCGTTAAAGACGGAGTAATGTTCGAAAAAAGGCTTCGCTCGACTGAAGATATCGAGCAGGCATTTCTGGACAGGCGCGAAATGCAATACCTGTACGCCGACGCGCACGGACTTGTACTTATGGACACTGAAACTTTTGACCAGGTTACAGTACCGAGAGAAATGGTCGAAGATGCGGTGCAATACCTGAAGCCGGATACGAAAGTTGACGCTCTTTTGCACGATGGAAATGTGGTGTCAATAGAACTGCCAAATGTCGTGGACCTTGCGGTTACGGAAACGACACCCCAGCCGAAAGGCGCTACAGCAACGAACCAGATGAAAGACGCTACACTCGAAACGGGCCTGCATACCCGTGTTCCGCCATTCATAGAGGTTGGCGAGATAATAAGAGTCAGTACGGAAACCGGCGAATATTTGAGCAAGGCGAAATAGCCGATTAATCACTTTATAAGTTTTAAAATCATATCGGCGGTCCTGAGCGGCCTTTCAACAACGCCTGTAATATACTCAATCAGAATCTTTTCAACGCCGGCAAGTGCTGAAGTCTGACTGCTCAAAATTTTCGACGGCTGATTTAAACAGCAGGCACATTCAAAAGTTATTACCTTTTTATCGGCAAAGGCAGATTCACAATCTCTGCAGATAAGGCCGCTTGCAGATGCGCTAAAATAAAACTGTTTCCAATCGGCGTTAAATTTTCTTTTGCAGTTTGCGCAACTGTCGCAAACCGGCTGCGAACCTGTTTGAGCCAGCAGAGAAAGCTGGAAAAGTATCAGAAACGCCAGAGCCTTGTCGTCCGGATTTTCGCAGAGCCTGTGTAAAAACAATACCGCTTCGTCGAAAAGCTCAGAATGCCTGTCGTGCTCTTTTGTAAATAAATTTAACAGTTCAGCGGCGAAAAACGCACAGTTAAGGGCGAAAAGTTTTTTGCGAAGTTCATGGCCAAAGAAAGTCGGATTAAACTCGGTCAGCGTTCCGAGCTTTTCGTTGTCTCTGAGTGAAAAAACCATATCCCCGACAACGCAAACTTCAATGGCGCCGGAAAAAGACGATTTTGGCCGTCTCGAGCCTTTTGCGATTACGCCTATCTTGCCGCTGTCCCTCGTAAAAAAAGTCAGTATCTGCGAGCTTTCGGAATAATCCGTTGTGCGAATGCAAATGCCTTTATCTTTTTTCAGCATCATACACGGCACCGAAACCAAACTTTTGCAGAATATCATCTTCTGCCCTGTGCATTTTAGCGGCCTGGCGGACTGTTATATCGTCAAATCCGAGATGGTGCAGCAGACCGTGCAGAACATAAAGAGCAAGTTCTGCTTCGGCGTTATGGCCGCGACTTTTGGCCTGTCGGGCAGCCATCTGAGCATTTACGGCAATATCGAAAAATTTTTCTTTGCCCCCGTCGTCGGAAATATCAAAGCTGATAACATCCGTAGTGCTGCTCTTATCAAGGAACCGGCGGTTGATGCCGATAATCTGCTCGTCGTCAACAATCGCAATATTTATTTGAGCCTTTTTCAGGTCGAAATATTCCGCCACCTGCCGGATGAGATTCTTAATGCGCCGCTGGTCAAAATCAACAGCTTTGCAATCTGTGCTGATATTTATCTTAATATCCGATGAGGAGATGATGTTCTTCTTAGGCATTTTCAATTCCGTTTTCAGCGCCGGACTGCTGAAGTTTATCGGCAGACGGATAGGCCACTCTGCCGTGATAATGCCCCGCGAGGCTTTTCGAAATCGCTTCTTCTATCCTGCTTAGCTCCTTCAGGGTAAGCTCGCACTGGTCAAACTGGCCGTCCTGAAGACGCTTCATCGCCATATTGTGCACCACCGTTTCAATCTTTGTAGGCGTGATTTCAGGAAGAGCCCTTACCGCGCCTTCAACCGAGTCGGCAAGCATAACTATCGCAGACTCCTTGGTCTGCGGACGGGGGCCGGGATACCTGAACTCCGATTCCTGAGGCACATTGCCATTTTCAGCCTTTTTCCTGGCCTCTTCGTAAAAATACTCAATGAGGGTTGTGCCGTGATGAGTTTCGATAAATTGTCTTATCACCGCTGGCAAACCGTATTCCTCGGCTAACTCCAGACCATCCCTGACGTGGCCGACAATTATCAACTGGCTCATAACAGGAGAAAGCACGTCGTGACGGCTTGCGGTACCCATCTGGTTTTCAACAAAATAGCGGGGCTTGCCGATTTTCCCGATATCGTGATAATAAGCGCCGACTCTGCACAAAAGACCGTTTGCGCCAATCGATTCGGCGGCGGTTTCGGCAGTGGAACCTATCAGCAGACTGTGGCTGTAAGTGCCGGGCGCTTCCATCGCGAGTTTCTTGAGCAGAGGCTGGTTGGCGTCGCTGTAATCCAGCAGCGTCATACTCGTCGCAATACGAAATACCTTTTCGATTATAGGCAGAAACGCCTGAATGACCACTCCGACACATATTACCGCGGTCGCGGTCCAGCCCGCATCGGCGAAAATACGCCTGGTAAAACCGCTTTCAAAAAGGTCCGTCGAAAAACTTATGACAAAAACAGCAGCGGCGGCAAAAACGCCGACTTCGAGAATCTTAACGCGAGTTCTGATTTCCCGCAGCAGGAAACAGCTTGTGATTATGCCGGCAGCCATAGTAAGAAAAATTCCGAAATCCGTCTCGAAGCCGGCGGCTATGCAGGACAGCATCGCATAAAAAATCCCCATAGCCAAGGCAAATCTCTGCTCATAAACAATCGTAAGAATTATCGAACAGGTTACTGCCGCGGCAACGGCCATATAAGCGCTGCCGGGGAAAAAAGTACTGAATTTTGTAAGCGAAAGGAGGATTAAAAACAAACCTGCCATCGCTGCCGCACGAAGAGGATTTTTGATAAGCCTGTAATTATAACGATAAATATACACGGCAGAAGCGAAAGACAAGACCACAACAAAAATAATAACCGAAATTACCTGATGCACAGGTCTGTAGGCAAGAATGTCTCCGCCTGTTTTAAGACTCAACAGCAGCGCACATGCCGCGGCAAAAACCAGAAGTATCGATACCGACGTCAGAAGACCGCTGTTGACAATCTCGGTGAGCCTGGCAAATCTCTCGGCGGCCACGGTATCCCTGAGCTGCCTGATCCTCGGATTCATATTTTTTTTCAGTATCGACATATATTATGTATGCTTCTTCTTTTTCGCTTCGTAAGCCTGAACAATATTCTGGACAAGATTGTGCCGTACAATGTCAGTGTCGTCAAGACCTATTAAAGATATGCCCGCTGTGCCGGCAAGAGTCTCCATCGCGTCGAGCATTCCGCTTTTGGCGCCTCTGTCCAGGTCAATCTGCGTAATATCGCCGGTGATAATCATCTTCGAGCCTCTGCCCATTCGGGTAAGGAACATCAGCATCTGCGTCGGGGAAGTGTTCTGAGCCTCATCGCAGATAATCGCCGCGTCGTTGAGAGTCCTGCCCCGCATAAACGCCAGCGGAATAACCTCTATAATATCCATCTCTATCAGTTTCCGCATCTGAGAAAATTCCATCATATCCTCAAGGCTGTCGAAAAGCGGCCGAAGATACGGATTTACTTTCGCCTCTATATCGCCCGGCAGAAAACCGAGTTTTTCGCCCGCCTCAACGGCAGGACGCGCAAGAACAATCTTTCTTATCTGCTTTTTCTTGAGCATCGAAACCGCCGCCGCTACCGCAAGATAAGTTTTGCCAGTGCCGGCAGGCCCTGTGCAGAAAGTCAAATCGAAATTCAGCATCGCCTCGATATAACGCCTCTGGCCGCGGGTAAACGGCTTTATAAACCTCTTGGGCGAATATACGGAGACGCCAAAACCTTCGTCCGGCTCAATGGTAAGTTCGACTTTGCTCATCAGGCCGATTACGTCATTAGCGTTGAGTCCTCCGAATCGGGCCAGATGTTTCTGCATCAGTTCGATAATCTGCGCGGCTTTTTCAACGGCCCCGTCTGGGCCGGATATGATAATCGAATCTTCCCTGGCGGCTATATGCACTCCGCAGCGTGCGCGAACCATCCGCAGATGCTCATCGGCAGGGCCGAATAATTCGAGCCTCTTTTTTGAATGCAGTTGAATAGTAGTTTCCAATTATCACCTTAACTTTTTGTCATTTCGACCGGAATCCCGATGCAATCGGGATGAAGCGGAGAAATCCGTTAATCCTTCGGCTTCGCTCGAAATGACAATACAAAAATTATTAAATCACAAACAGAAAAAACAAATAAGCAAAAACAGCGGCGCCCAGCGGCGAATCAATCACATCGAGAATCCCGCCAAAACCCGGAACTGTACCGGCCGAATCCTTCTGCTCGGCCGCACGTTTGAGCATCGATTCAGCCAAATCGCCAAGCTGGCCGAGAAAAGCAAAACAGACTCCGAATATCACCGCCTGCCAGAGCGGCATTATATCAAAGACCAAAGCAATTATCGAGGCCGCAGCGACAGAAAAAATCACTCCTCCTGCCATACCCTCCCAGGTTTTTTTCGGGCTTATTACAGGTGAAAATTTGTGTTTTCCGAAAAGACTGCCTGCCGTGTAAGCCCCTATATCACAAAGCTTTACGACAAAAATAAACATCAAAAACCTGATAGGGCCGAAATCGATTCTTATCTTAATAAAGAAACCTGCCAATGCTCCCAGATAACAGATTGAAAGAAGATTCGCCCCGCAGTTCGCGAAAGCCCCGACAGAGGCGTATCGCAATCCCTGCCATAAAAAAATCGCGAGAGTGCTTAGAGCAAACATTAAAATAAAAAATATGGCCGCGAATTGAGTTGGGTTGGGGAAAAACTGCGCGATGTACCATCCCGTCGAAAGCAGAATACTGCTTATAATAGTAACAGGCAGAAAAATCTTCGCCCCGCTTGCGCTTATAAGCTTGGACAATTCGATGTTCGCCGGAATCGCGACGATAACCAGTAAAATCGTAAGAAGCGTCGCCTGTACCGCCGCGGGGTTTTGCTTTAAACTGCCATCTAAAAAACCATCGAACAGTACAAGCCCGATAAAACAAATCGTCATCAATGTACCGAATATCAATCTGTATTTAAGCATAGTTTATTCCCGGTTTCGTTTATCAGCTGCGGTCCGCTAAGGGATGGCTTACGCCATTGCGAGGTTCGATTCGCAGCTTTACAAAATGTCATTTCGACCGTAGTGAGTCCCGACATATCGGGACGAACGAAGCGGAGAAATCTGTTAATCCTTCGGCTTCGCTCAGGACGGCTTACGCCAGATTTCTCGACTCCGGCGACTTTGTCGCCTGCGCTCGAAATGACAATTCCAAAACAATTTATCGCAACCGCAACCGTTTAACGCAACCTTATAAATTTTTCGGTAAAAATTTATACTAAAGACGGCTTAATATCGCCCAGTCTCCTGGCTCGTTTCGAATATTCCATTATCGCTTTGTCAACATCGGCAGGAGTAAAATCAGGCCAGAGTGTATCAGTTATGTAAAACTCGGCATACGAAATCTGCCACAGAAGAAAATTGCTGATTCTTTTTTCATTGGAGGTCCTTATCAGCAAATCAGGGTCCGGCATAGAAACTGTATTAAGACTATTGTTTATGGTATTTTCATCAATATCGGCTATGTTCAGTTTTCCATCGACACAATCCTTGCTGATTTTTTTAACGCTATCGATAATTTCCTCACGGCTGCCGTAATTCAGGGCAATCGCAAGAGTCATTCCGGTATATTTTGAGGAAATTTCAATCGTTTTATGCATTTCCCTGACAAGTTTGGGGGGCAGTTTTTCAGTCCTGCCCAGGTGAACCAGCCTTACATTGTGCTCTTTCAGCGTTTTTCTTATCCCAACAAAATAACGGGTGTAAAGCTGCATCAGGAAAGCAATCTCTAATTTGGGGCGTTTCCAGTTTTGCATACTGAACGAATAAAGCGTCAGACACTCCAGTCCCACATCAACGCAGTAATCAACGATTTTCTCCACCGTTCTGGCGCCCTGCCGATGACCCTGAAAACGCGGAAGACCACGATTTGTCGCCCATCTGCCGTTTCCGTCCATTATAATAGCAACGTGATGGGGCAGTTTTTCAGGCTCGATGCCGAGCCGTTTGGCTGTCGCGATACGATTTGCCGCAATATCCGGAATTTCCTTCGACACTTTTACTTCCTGAAAATTGTCTGTTTTCTTGACGGGCCGACGCCGATGATTGTAACAGGAAGACCGACAGCATCCTCGACTGCTTTTACATATTGTTTCGCCTCGACAGGAAGTTTTTCGAAACTATCGACATCGGTTAAATCCTGGCCGAAGCCTTTGAGTGTTTTATAAACGCATTTAACTTTCGCGAGTCTGTCGATATTCGACGGGAACATTTTAACCTCTTTTCCGTCGATGGTATAACCTGTACATATTTTAACTTCGTCAAGGCCGGCGAGCGTATCGAGATGCATCATAGCGATTTCATTTATACCGCCGATTTTGGCGGCGTATTTGACAACCATAGCATCGAACCAGCCGCAGCGGCGTGGTCTGCCCGTCGTCGTGCCGTATTCGTGACCCTTGTCGCGGATATATTGGCCGATTTCGTTATCAAGCTCCGAAGGAAACGGCCCTGCCCCTACGCGGGTAGTATAAGCCTTGACTACGCCTATAAAGTTATTAATCATCTGTACCGGCACACCGCAGCCGGGGCCTACGCCGAGCGAACTGGCGTTCGAGCTTGTAACAAACGGAAATGTGCCGTGGTCAAGGTCGAGCAATGCGCCCTGAGCGCCTTCGAAAAGGATATTTCTGCCCGATTCAATCTGTTCGTGCAGATACGCGGTGGTATCGCAGACGAATTTCGACAATTTTTGAGAATATATTTTGCATTTTTCAAAAATCTCGTCGGCACTCATCGGCGGAGCATTATACAGGGCCGCGAAAATTTTATTTTTGTAATTAACTATATTTTCGAGTTTGCCTCTTAACTTTTCGATATTGAGCAAATCCGCCATCCTGACGGCGTAACTTCTGCCGACCTTGTCGGAATAGCACGGACCGATGCCGCGGACAGTCGTCCCAATTTTATCTTTTCCCAGCGATTCCTCTCTGAGCCTGTCTTCGGTTTTATGATAATCGAGAACAACGTGGGCGTTTTCACTGATAAGAAGTCTTCCGTCGAGAGTTATGCCTCTTTGCGAAAGCGAATCGATTTCGCCGAGCAGGACTTCCGGGTCAACGACAACGCCGTTTGCGATGACACAGGCTGTATTTGGTCTGACGGCGCCGCTGGGCAGAAGATGCAGAGCAAATTTTTTATCGCCGATAACGACCGTATGGCCGGCGTTTGCACCGCCGCCGTAGCGGACGACAATATCGTTCTTCTCGGCAAGAATATCAACAACCTTGCCCTTGCCTTCATCACCCCATTGCAAACCAACAACGCAGATATTCATAAATTTGCCTCACAAAACACAGGCCGAACAGAGTCACAAAACCACCATTACGGCATAAAAAATTGTTTTAAAAACGATAATGACGGCTTTTCAGCCGGTGATTTTTGATACAAGCAGGTCAAGAACTGCGTCAAGATTATCAAAATTTCGGTTATCTATCTTCTTTTGCAGCGTTTTGCCCGCATCATCCTTATAGGCAATGATAAAATAACCTTTTGAATCATAATTTGTTTTATTAATGCTCTCAATGGAACTATACGGTATTTTTTCCTTTTCACTGAGGATAAGCTGCTGTTCGTCAGCGACAACCTTTTTACCGCTTACCAGAAAATAATAAATCACCACGGCCGCAGCGGCTGCCAGAAGATAAGGCGGAGACTTCCTGTGAAAAACAAGCGTCGAATCGGGTTTGCCGCCGGTGGTATGTTTCTTTATAAAATTTTCGTTGCGGAAGCCGTCGTAGGCGAACCAGACACCCGCCACAGCCAGAATAAGAATCCAGATTTTATAATTTGTTTTTTTGTACTTACTCAACGTGGCAATAACAGCCATTTTGAACCTCCGTGAAAATCCGTTTTTCTAACCACAAATTATCCATTGAAGATTGAAGAATTAAAATTGAAGAATTAATTTAAAAAACTCGCCGCAGGCGAATTCCTCAAATCTTAAATCTTCAATTTTCAATTATCTTCTGTGCGATATCGCATTGGTCAGCGGCATAACGATATTCGGCACAACCTTTTCGTCCATAAACTCAACCGCCAGTCCGCAGAGCCTGTTAAAAACAGGAATCATTTCAAAATCCTGCCCGGGCCGCGGATACTGCCTGACGGTCAAATAAAAACTTATGGGCTTATCGGCGTCAAATTTCCCGCTTCGTATCTCGGCCTCATCGGTTCTGGCTTCGATAGCAAGCCTTGCCCTGGTCGAACAATCATTATCAAGAGCGAGTATTACCGAAGGCGAAAGGTTCAACGGCCCTGCGCCGGGAACATCGAAAATCCGTGAAAAAGCCGAGCCGCCGAAAAGAGCCTCGGCAATTATATCATTATGATTGCCGGCATAATCAAAATCCATTCCGAAAGTCAAATCCAGCGACTCAATATCAAGACTGCGAATACCGAGCATATAAGGAACCAGTTCAATTGCAAATTTCGGCAGCTCAAACGCCTGCTGGAAAGATGTCGGATTGACACAGCCTGCGCCGAGACGATCAATATCCACACTGGCCCAGCGGTTCTGCCCGAAACCGGGGTCCTCTTCGAGACAGAATTCTGTGCCGTCCCTGCCGAGAGTCGTCATCGTGGGAAACTGTTTTTTGATTCTCTCGAAAAAAGCAAGAAGGATATCCCTGTCTGAAGGCAGATCGAACCTTGTATTTATATACATATCAACGTAAAAATCGTCACAAAACGAATTGTAACTAATCGACATAAAGCCTCACTCCATTAAACCATTACGGCCCTATTTTCTCATAAAAGAATATCAAAAACAAGAAATAAAATCCGCAAAGCCGTTAATCGATATCGTGTTTTTCGACGTCAGGCAGGGATAATTCCGTTAAAATCGCTCCAATTACCGCCATTAGCGTAAAACCAAAGCAATGCCACAGGGCTGGAATTATTACATTCGACGCCGAACCGGCACTTGCGTCATTCAACAATACGTTGAAAATCGTATAAAAAACCGCTGCCAAAAGGCCGGTTCCGGCTGAAGCCAGAAATCTTTTCAAAAGTGTCGCCCTGCCGCAGTAAATCGTCGTAAGTGCGCCCGCGCCGAAACAAAGCAAAGCCGCGGCGGTATTAAAATACCACTTTACAAAAAATTCCAATATTATCGAAACCGCGACAGCTATCGGCAGGATATGCCAGTATTGCATGGTTAATTTTTCGCGCAATGCCGCCCTTGCCCGCATCCGCCTGCGAATCGTCAGCGGCCAATTATAGAATATACAGAATATTGAATGTTCAAACAATGCTCCTCTTTCGCCGAAGACCGGAACGATATGAACCGCCTCCGTCGCCCAGTGACTTGCCATAAATCGTGCCAGTGCGGGATAACGGTAAGTCATCTGTATCGGAAAGGCAAGATAGCCGACGATTTTAAAAAAACTAAGGAACAAGGCAATATTGTAATCTTTAAAATTCCGCTCGCGAATCGCAAGCGATACCGTATAAAATCCGCGCACCAGCGAGCCGGGCGAAATCGGCAAAACATGAAACGCAAGTAAAATGGCGCCCACCATCTCGGCCCGCTCTAACGCAGGTACGTCCGGATGCGTTAACAGATAGAAACCTGTAACTAAAACCCAGGTAACTTCAGAAACAAAAAGCGTCATCAAATGAACAACCAGGCTGACGAGATACTTTTGAATAAACGGCTCGTCAATTTGAGATAAGATAACCCCTGCATCGTCATCGTTTAAAATATGCTTTTCCCTTCCCTGCTGAATCATATCGAGGAGCCATTGCTTTCGCAGAGCGGAATCAAAATACAATTTCACAGGCTTTATAGCCAAATAATAAAACTTCTCTTTAGCGAACTGCCAATCAGTCAAAAGCCTGTGCAGGGATGGAAATACCAAAAGCAAAAACGGCAGATGATACAAAATCCGCCAGGGCTGCTTTAAAAGCAATTCTCCTTTGCTTTCCGAAATCCTGCCGCTTCTGTGCCAGGAAATAAGCGTTTCAACGGCTTTGCCCTTTAAGGCTTTTCTGAAATATTCAAAACTCGTCAAAATACCGATGTAATGCTTCCGCCAATCGCTATGGCACCAGAATTTCCGTAAAACCCCGCCAAGAATCGGTATCAATCCTATAAGGAAAAAAATAAAAGTTTTGAACCTGCTTACTCGCAGCTTTTCAAAACCTTTTTCGTCAATAATATTTCTTACTTTCCAACCAACAACTGCACTGTCAAATATAGTTGACCATAATTTGCCGCTGGTAAACAATCGAAGACGATTGTGTGTAATATCCGGAATTGAATTTCTATAAATATCCTCAGCCTTGACAAGCCCATCGTAAAGACCCGCCATATCGCTGAAATTTTCTTTATGACTGTCGAGAAAAACTTTTAATTTATCCAAATCGCCCCTGTCGAACTGAACAAGAGAGCCGCGATTAATACCCTGACCGATTAATTTAAAATCGCCGGGACTCATCGGCAGAAACGGCAGTAAAGCAAGTCCCGCCCGAAAATCAACTGCCACAAGACCTTTATCCGGCTCGTTGCCGGTCTCAAGACGTTTGAGGCAATTAGGCTGGCTTTTAAGCGTTGTCCATTCGTATTGGCGGGCGAACTCGTGTGCGCCGATTTCGTGCAGCAGATTCACAAATTCGTGCATAAAGACATATTTTGCGCGGTATTCAGGTGAACCAACTTTAGCAGAGTCAAGATTACCTTTGCGCCATTTTTTCAGCAAATCGATATGGTCGTCCACTTCCAGCCGCCAGGTACGCCCGTCAATCCATTCGCTTAGTTCGCCGCAGCTGCCCATATGGCTATCGACGAATGTGCCGAAGATATCGACAACGCTTTTTTCATAGCCGAATTTTATTTTCGCCGCCCTGCGGATAAACTTCTGCCATAACGCCCCCGATTTTGCCGCGGCTGGATTGACCTGAAGCTGAAACGGCGCGCCGAAACCGACCCAGTATAAAAAATTGCGGAATAACTTACTAAGGCCGGAAGGCGGAATAAGAATTTTCATTGCGCAAACTCTGCCGACCTGTAAATCCGGACAAAGCTGTGGCTGAGCGATTTCAAGAATCCTTACCTTATAAACCTGTCCTGCGAACCCGCCGCCGACGAAGTTTTCGACAACCAGTTTAACTTTGACCTTTTCGCTGCCGTCTATCGGCTCAAAATCATAAACAAGCTCCGTTTGCGGTTCGTAACGAGCCGTCTTACCCGGCCGCGACAAGCCCAATTGCTTAAAATGAAGGTCTAAGCTTTTGCACAAATCAACGGAATATTCAATTGTCATAGTATCTCTTAAAAGATTATTAAAATTCTATGGAATGATACTTTATAAGAGGTGAAAATTCAATCTCGCACCTTCTTTTTGTTCAATTTTCCTAAAACCTGTTATAAATCTATTATTCTGACTCTTCAAAAGAGTTACGTGACATACTAAAAGCAACTTCTAAAAATACACCTTGTCATTGCGAGCCCCTTTGGGGCGAAGCAATCTCGTTTTTGAAGCAATAATGAAGATTGCTCTTCGGGACTCCTCGCAATGACATTTTTAGAGATACCCTGAATATTTAGAAGGTGCGGGATTCAATTCCTTAATTGTGCCCATGTAATAAGGAAAGTAATTATACACAAAACCGTTCCTGCCATAATGCCGGCGACTAAATCATCGATAAGCACGCCTAATCCGCCGTCAAGCTGTTGAATTTCGCGTATTGGCGGCGGTTTAAGAATATCAAAGAGCCTGAAAAGGACGAATGCCGCAATAGCGGAAACCAGAACCTTTCCGCTCGTTACCGCGGCAGGCAGAAGCGCTACCGCCTGGCCGGCAACTTCATCAATAACTATCCAGCCGGGGTCTTTGGCATCGTGCTGCTTTTCCGCTTCGCCGGCAAAAAGAAGACATAAAACAGACGATACTATCATCATAAAGACAACAACCAATCCGTCAATAACAGATATAGGATAAAAATAATGAGCAGCCAAAAAAATCAGAAGCATCAGCAAACTGGCGAATGTGCCGGGAGCGAAAGGTATAAAACCAATGCCGAAACAGGATAGAATAAGTTTTTTTGCACTCATAAAATCATTCCTTTATCATCTCAAGACAGTACCAGTCTGTCATACCGGCCACATAATCGCAGATTGCCCTTTCAAGGCCGAACTCGCCCGCAAGATTCTGGTAGAACCTCGGCAATAGCTTAGGGTCGTTTTTGAATTTGTTAAATATCTTCGCCAGCCAGCTCGCCGCCTGACCGGAAACAGTTTTTACGGCCGGGTTTTCATACATATTACTATGCAGAAATTTTTCCAACTCGATAAGCCCCTCCTCGGCATCGCTGCTTAAAGTTATAAAATTTTTACTGCTGTCCAGGACCTGCTGCAGACTTTCCAGATGTACGGACATTATCGCGCCCCTGCTCGTTTCGATACAATCGCCGACAAGCATATCTATGATTGTCTTGGCGATGCGCGTGTTTCTGATAACTGTTTCGCTGATTTTCTCGGCTTCGCACCTCTCGGCCGCCTGTGCGCAGAGCTGGATATCCATAATCATTTTATAGTTCAGCAGATTTGCACGCAAGCCGTCTTCGAGGTCATGGCAGTTATAGGCGATTCTGTCGGATAAATCCGCAATCTGACCTTCGAGCGAACAGTTCTTTTCCGTAAAACCGTTTCCCTGCGGCTTGTCATAAAAAGTTCTGTGTTTGGCAAGGGCAAGTCTTGTCTCATACATAAGATTCAGCCCGACAAAATCCGGATAAGGCCTTTCGAGCACGTCAACTATCCGCAGGGTCTGGGCGTTGTGCTCGAACCCGTTGAAATTTTTCATAATCTCGTTAAGAGCCGCCTCGCCGCTGTGGCCGAACGGGCTGTGTCCCAAATCGTGAGCAAGACATACCGCTTCGGTAAGAGCTTCGTTTAAGCCGAGCGATTTAGCTATTGTCCTGCCTATTTGTGAAACTTCGATACTATGCGTAAGGCGCGTACGGTACTGGTCGTTTGTCTGCGGCATAAATACCTGAGTTTTGCCTTCCAGCCGTCGAAACGCCGATGTGTGAATTATTCTGTCCCTGTCGCGTTCGAACGGCATACGGTAGGCGTGAGCGGGCTCTTTAAATCTTCTGCCCTTGCTGTTTATTTCGGTTACGGCAAAAGATTGTATAAAATCAGTCATAATCAAAACCCCGGCAGATTATTTTCGCCGCTTGCATTCTTAAGCTGTTTATATAAATCTTTCATCCCCTGGCTTATAACATCAGTATCGGCGCAAGTATCCATAAAATTGGTATCGCCGTCCCATCGCGGAACGATATGGATATGCAAATGGCCTGGCAGACCCGCCCCTGCGCATCTGCCGAAGTTCATACCGACATTAAAACCGTGCGGTTTTATCGCCTCTGTCAAAACCTTCTGCGAGGCAACGATAAGTTTTGTAATCTCCAGCAACTCATCGTCATTGAGTTCATCAAGACCGGCTATATGTCTGACGGGAGCTAAAAGCAGATGGCCGTTGTTGTAGGGAAATTTATTGAGCATTACAACGCTGTTGCCAGTCCGCCATAATACAAAATTCTCCTCATCCTGCTGTGGATGTTTTATATTATGACAAATGAAACAATCGTGTTTTTCGGCCAGCCCTTTGATATATCCAATCCTCCACGGCGCCCAAAGGTTATGCCTTTTCATCCCGCACCTTCTTGCAATTCAATCTTTTTAATCTGTTGTATTTTATACTAATCTTTTCGACTCTTAAAAAAATATTCATGATTCCTTGAATATTTAGAAGGTGCGGGATTCATTCGTTAATTCAATTTATTCAACAAGCGTCATAGTTATAGTCTGGTTGATTTCTATATTCGGCTCAAGCGTATCGCTGCCGAGTCCGAATATAGAGGCTTTGACTTTTGCCTTATATTGCTGAGTATCGCTTTTAACCAGACCTTTTTCGATGTCATAAAGCTGTTTACCTGTACCTTCAATGGAAAGCATTTTATAACCCTGCAGGAAGCCGAACATCCCTTTCATCTGGAACGACCCGCTGTAAGGCATTACTACTTTAAGAGGCCTATTAGGGTCGCTTAAACTATAGGTGCTTGTAATCTCGGCACAGGAAATGCTGTTAGATTCGACAACTCCCTCAAATTTATATAAAACATCTCTGCCGATTTTCGAGACAAAAGGCATAGGAGCCAGAAGCTGCGATTGCCATTGCTGTCCTTTTTTCAGGCCGTCCATAGGTTTCTTTATGCTCGCTATGGAATCCCAGATTCTCCACTGGGTTGCGACAAAATCCATAATCATATCAGGATTTTTCACCTTGCCCCTTTTTGAATCGCCGCCAAAGGCTTTTTCGCCGAGTTCTTTAGTGATTGAATCGAGACTTGAATAATCGACGATTTTGCCTGTCGGCGTAATCTTCAGCGTAAAAGTTTTACCTGCAAGGGATTCGACCGCATCGGTTCTCCCCTGCTGGCCTCTGTTATTCGCCGACCTTGTAACCTTTGCTGAATCGCACGTTGCCTCGATTGTCGAATAGCCGTAAGGGTCAATCTGCTTCGCTTTATAGGTAATTTGCATCTGAAGTTTCTCACTCGAAGTCTGAGACTCACTGCCTTTGCCCCCTTTGGAATATTTGCCCGACGGGTCAAGATTAACGGACATCTGTCTTTCACTGACAAAATCATACTTCAACGGTACAGCGGTATTAAAATCAACGGTTAAAAGCAGCGAACCTTTAACACTTGTGAGCTTGTCAGCCGATTTTGGCCTTACAGATTTCGTCGAAGCCTGCTGTTCCTGGCAACCGACAAAATAAACAACACCTGCCGCCAGAAATAATCCTGCAAAAATCCATTTTTTCATAATTTATCCTGTCAACTCAATCCTTAGGTTTTTTCAGTCAACTTTTTCAATACTATAAAGGCTCGTAAATCCCATTGTCAACTGGTCAGGCCCTTTATCGCTTTTTTGTTCCTCAGAAGATTCTGCGGCAAGCCACTGGGCCTTTAAAGTCTCCTGGTAACTGCTAATCACGCCGGTAGTCAAATTGACTACCATTTTGCCGGTATAGTCGTCTTTCTCATCGAACATATTGGCAAAGAAACCCATAGCAGAATCTTTTCCTTCAAGGTCTTCCGAACGTTTCGAGCTTGGAACGGCATTCATAGTTACCACTGCCGTTGTTTGCTTGTTCTGTTTCTTCAAATCGGTCAAAGTATAAATTTTTTCGAAAGTTTTAGGCCTGAGCATCCCGCCTGGAGAAACTGCCAAAGAGCTCCATACATTCCCTTTTTTGCAGGTTTTACTACGAACAGCCTTGGAAGCTTTGGAGTCAGATTTTTTATCAGAAGAAGCGGCTTTGGCCTTCCGCTTTACGTCTTTTTCACTGCCGCATTTATCGGAATCAAAAAGAGCCATAACCTGATGGCGCCTTGCTATTTCCTCATCGCTGAACAGTCTCTCGGCAACCTTTGCTGCCGAACCGCTTTTTACAATCACCCTGGCAGAAGCCGCATCGACAACCTCAACGCTTCCCTTCGGGGTAATTTTGATTTTGTAACCGGCGCCGATAAGCTGGGCAAGCGGGTCTGTTTTGCCCTGCTGGCTTTCGCTGTCAAACTCGACTGTCGAACCTTCCGGTCCCTGCGAGAGATACTTCAATTGTTTTACGGTAATATCCGCTATTGCATTGCCCTGTCCATCGACCGATTCAATCTTTTGGGCAAAGACCATTTCGACTTTGCCGACCGTATGGCGCTCTTTCGTCTTGTTTATGGAAGGCTGAACAAACGAATAATCCTTGCTGGATTCCATAACAACCTTATATACTGTCTCGCTTTTTGGTATAAAATTGAGCTTTAATTCAACAGACGGCGCCCCCCAGCCGACTGAAAGAGACAATGCAACCACTAAAAACACAACACCAACTAACCTTCGGCTACTCATAACTTTCTCCTAAAATCAATCAGATCAGATAGTTAATCCATTTAAAAACAAACCCGGATTATAACAACTATAATTTATGTAGCAATTTTTTTCGGGAAAATAAATTTTTACACTCAGGGTTTATTTATCAATGAATAATGCGTATAATACTCGTTTAGCCGCTGCCGGAACGGCAGCGTTTTATTTTTGTAACTTATTCAGGAGAAAATACCTATGAAAAGTGACGCCATTAAGAAAGGCTTCCAGCGGGCCCCTCACAGGGCGCTTTTGAGAGCCTGCGGACTGAAGGATGCCGACATTAACAAGCCGTTTATCGGCATCGCCAACAGCTTTTGCGAAGTCGTTCCCGGCCATATGCACCTTAATATCGTGGCGCAAAAAGTTAAAGCCGCCGTCCGTGCCGCTGGCGGCATACCATTTGAGTTTAATACTATCGCCATTTGCGACGGCATCGCGATGGGTCATACCGGAATGAAATATTCGCTCGCCTCGCGCGAGATTATCGCCGATTCGGTCGAGACGATGGTTCGCGCCCACTGTTTCGACGGCCTTATCTGCATCCCGAACTGCGACAAGATTATCCCCGGTATGCTTATGGCTTCGGTGCGTGTCAATATTCCGACAATTTTCGTCTCAGGCGGTCCGATGGCGGCTGGAAAAGATTCCAAAGGCAACGCCGTGGACCTGACTTCGATTTTTGAAGGCGTCGCCTCTTTCAACGCCGGCAAAATCGACGAGAAAAGACTTTACGAGATCGAATGCACCGGCTGCCCTTCGCAGGGAAGCTGTTCGGGAATGTACACAGCCAATAGTATGAACTGTCTGTGCGAGGCAATCGGAATCGCCCTGCCCGGCAACGGCACGATTCTGGCAATCAGTCCGGAAAGAGACAAATTATATGAAGCGGCCGGCAAACAGATAATCACGCTCATCGAAAAGGATATTAAACCGCTCGATATTATAAGTGATCTATCAATCGACAACGCTTTTGTCCTCGATATGGCAATGGGCGGTTCGACAAATACCGTTCTGCACGCCTTGGCAATCGCAAACGAGGCGGGGATAAAATACAACCTCGAAAGAATTAATAAAATCAGCAAAAAATGTCCGAACATCTGCAAGGTTTCGCCTTCGAGCAAATGGCACGTTCAGGACGTTGACGCCGCCGGCGGCGTTAGTGCAATCCTAAAAGAGATAAGCAAAATGAAAAAATTGCTTAATCTTAACTGTATGACCGTTACGGGAAAAACTCTCGGCGAAAATATCGCTGATGCAAATATTAAAAACACCAATTGTATTCACACTCTCGAAAACGCATATTCCAAAACCGGCGGCCTTGCTATCCTCAAAGGCAATCTGGCGCCGAAAGGCTGCGTTGTCAAAACCGCAGGCGTTGCCGAAAAAATGCTCAGGCATACCGGCCCCGCCGTGATATTCGAAAGTCAGGAAGATGCCTGCGATGGTATCCTCGCCGGCAAAGTAAAAGCAGGCGATGTTATTATTATCCGCAACGAAGGCCCCAAAGGCGGCCCCGGTATGCAGGAAATGCTCGCTCCGACAAGTTATATTATCGGCGCAGGACTTGGCGAATCGGTTGCGCTGATAACCGATGGACGATTCAGTGGCGGAACTCGCGGCGCCTGTATCGGCCACGTCAGCCCGGAAGCAGCCGTCGGCGGCCCGATTGGTTTGTTGAAAACAGGCGATATAATCGAAATCGATATCCCCGCCGGAAAAATTGGTGTAAAACTCACCGATGACGAGCTTGCGGAAAGAAAAACTCAATGGAAAAAACCTCAGCCGAGAATTACGAAAGGCTGCCTTGCGAAATACGCCTCAATGGCAACTAGCGCAGACACCGGTGCAGTGCTGAAATGGAAGTTATAAAAGGAATTAACACGAATAAACGTGAATTTTAATATAAATTTATTAATCCGTGTTAATCCGTGTAAATCCGTGTCTGAAAAAACAGTGTAAATCTATGTCTAAAAATATTTGGTATATCGGCGGTCTTCATTTCGCCTGTCAGGAGTGTGGTCGATGCTGCTCCGGCCCCGATGAAGGCGTTATATGGATATCGAAACCGGAAATCGAAAAGCTCGCCGAGCATCTTAAAATAAGCGTTCCGGAGCTTCGTAAAAAATATTTAAGAAGAATCGGTTTTCGCGTCTCGATTAAAGAAAACCAGCAAACTAAGGACTGTATTTTTCTGACAAGATCAAACGGCTTCGTCGGCTGTGCGATTTATAATGTCAGGCCGATGCAGTGCCGAACATGGCCCTTCTGGTCGAGCAATTTGAACAGCCCGGACGACTGGAACACCGCTGCGATGAAATGTCCCGGAATAAACAAAGGCAGACTCTATACTTTCGAAGAAATTGAAAAACTCAGAAAACAAAAATAAAAATTGTTTAGCCCCCGCACCTGTGGCGGGGGTTCAGAGCCCAAGCGACAGCGCAGGGAGTTTAGGTTTAGCCCCCGCACCTGTGGCGGGGGTTCAGAGCCGCGAGCGTAAGCGAGCGGTTACGTTGGAGATTTGTAAACAGGTTTCGCAAATTTACGATTGGCTCGATTCTCAGATTAAATCGTTCAATGTCGATTGTTCTGCCTGCGGTAAATGCTGCGATTTCGAATCTTTCGGCCATAAATTATTTATCACATCGCCGGAACTGTTGTATTTTCGTACAAATATCAAAGAAAATCAGAGCCCAAGCGACAGCGCAGGGAGTTTAGGTTTAGCCCCCGCACCTGTGGCGGGGGTTCAGAGCCGCGAGCGTAAGCGAGCGGTTACGTTGGAGATTTGTAAACAGGTTTCGCAAATTTGTCCTTATCTCAAAAATAACAAATGCACTGCAAGAGAATTCCGTTTCGCACCCTGTCGAATCTTCTTCTGCAAAGCGAACAGTGAAAAAATAAACGAACTCAGCGAACAGGCGATTAAAAAATTCAAGGTGTTATGCGATGAATTTGATTTTCCATATCAGTACGTTGAACTTTCCACAGCATTGAATCAGCCTGCTTTGGGGAGTAACAATTGTTTTGGTAATTAGAATTTCGGTAATTCGAATTTGTTTCGGATTTCGAATTTCTAATTTCGGATTTTTATATTATAGTAATAATTATGATTTTATTTCTATTACAGGTTTTTGTAATTTCGCTTTCAGGCGTTTTAGCGCCCGGCCCTGTTACTGCCGCAACGATTGCCGCAGGCACAAAGTCGAAGCACGCGGGAATTTTTATCTGCATCGGTCATTCTGTTGTTGAGCTGCCGCTGCTTGCGGCAATTATACTCGGAATGGGTTTTATTCTTGAGTACCCGATGGCAAAAATGTTAATCGGCCTTGCCGGCGGCGTCTTTCTGCTCTGGATGGGCTTTGATATGTTCAAAGAGGTAAAAACATTAACAACTCAACAGAGCCCAAGCGATAGCGCAGGGAGTTTTGTTATGACAGGCTTGATTCTTTCGATAACAAATCCGTATTTTTTATTATGGTGGGCTACTGTTGGCCTTAATCTTGCCAAAAACGCCGCAGGTTTCGGCTATCTTGCCGTTGTCCTTTTCGCTCTGACTCATACGTTTTGCGATATGTTCTGGCTCGAAATCTTATCTTTCACAAGTTTCAAAGGCTCAAAGCTTTTGAATGAGAAAAGTCAGCGGATGGTACTTGGTATATGCGCGATGGCGATAATGTTCTTTGGATTTTACTTTATCGTCAAAAGCCTCTTAACCCTGTAGTTTAGCCCTCGCCGCTTGAGGCGGGGTTTTTTATATTTTAGCCCCTACCCCGGAGTTTACCCCTGCACAAGCAGAGGCAGTGCAATATAAAATAAAGGCCGAGATTTTTCTCGGCCTTTGTCGAATCAACTTTTTTTATCTTCCAAATCTTCTCAAAGCTAATCCGCCGAGAGTTAATAAAAGAATCGTTGCCGGCTCGGGAATAAGTATCGTGTACTCTGTTGATGATAACATATTATCATCATAGCCTCCATAGCCTCCGAAAGCGAATATCTTATTGCCAACAACTTCGGCACCTAATTGAGAGCGACAAACATTAAGAGGTTCATCAAGTACCCAAGATGTCATACCCGGTTTCCACCATTCGACAGAATTTAAAGTCCCATCCTGTGAGTTTCCGCCACCAATTACCACAAGACAGTCATTAATAACGACAAGTTCATGGCACGAACGTGCAATATTAAGACCCGGCAGAGATGTGTCCCAGGTTCCGGTTATTGGATCATAAGCCCAAATATGGTCTATTGTTGTCCCATTATAACTTCCACCGGCAAGATATATCTTGTCTCCTAAAGTTGCAGCCCGCCACGGTTGTGCTGTTTGGGGCATATTGCCAGCCGATTGCCATGAGTCAGTCTGAGGATCATAAACTTCAATTACAGACCGAATTGAGCCATAATTGTTGCCACCAAAGGTATAAATTTTACCATTATAAGCCGCCACTCCAAGACCGGAAACAGCTGTTGGTTTTGGTGCCATCGATTGCCAGGTGTCGGTAGAAGGATCATATCTTTCATTTTCACTTCTTGAGTTGCTTACATGGCCGCCTATTGCGTAAATATAACCATCTACCACTGCGCAGTCGAGGCTATGTCGACGTGTTGGCATTGGAGCAACTTGAGTCCAAGTATCGGTTGCAGGATTGTATTTTTGAACTGTATCGATGCCCCAAACGGTTCCGTTGCCTCCAAAAGCATATATATACCCCCCATAGGTGGCTGCGCCGATAGCCTCAGAAGCAACTTGCATATCGTTTTGCATCTCCCATGGTTCAAGTAATACACCTGCGAAACCTACTGTGGAAAACACCAAAAGCAAAAGTAATGACTTGTTAATTAATTTTTTCATTTTCTTTCTCCTTCCAAAAAATATTAATATTTATTTTCTTTTCCTTAAAACCAAACCACCGAGAGTTAATAAAAGAATCGTTGCAGGCTTGCCCGACGAAGCAACAGTATGTTTTCCCCCAGTTAACATTATTTCCTTTTGGATGCGATAAGGAACATACCTAACGCAAGTATCACTGCGGAGGCGGGCTCGGGAATTTCAGCAATACGAAAACCAGCATTGCTGCCCTCGCCATCCGGACCGTCGGATGTCCAGTAGGACGATCTCAAGCATTCGACGTTGTAGTCGTGAGCACCGCCCCTCTGAACACGATTGGAATCGATAGAGGTTTCGGTCCACTCCCATTCATTGCCCATCATATCAAACGTGCCATTCTGCTCTGATGTACCAGTACCGACGTCCCAGGGTTGTCCTCCTATTATTGCCCTATCATAATTAGTCTCAAGACCGGCAACAGGATCAGTATTTGTACCATTGGCATATATCGAATAGCCGCTATCGTCCGGTTTGTAATATGCTGCCTTATACCATTCATTTTCGGTGGGTATGACATAAACCGTACCGTAAGCCAATATAGCCGCGTCACGATTAACTGTAATACTGCCGTCTATACCAAGTTGATAAGCACCAAGACTCTTATCGCCGCTGGTAAGATAATTGCAGAATTGGGCCGCTTCGTACCAACTTACGTAATTGGTCGGCTGCTGAGCATCAGTGTAATATGCAGTTTTGTCATAAGCAGTGCTCGGATTGCCCGTGGGGGCACCGGCTGCATCGGTAAACGCATCCCACTGGGCATTCGTCACCTCATACTTGCCGATGCGGTAATTATAGCCGACCGCACCATACAAATTTTCAGTAGCAGGGTCCGTACCATTGCCTGCATGGCTGATAGTTACAAAATCTATGTTAATTTCTCGTATGATGTCAGCCGTAGTGAAATCCACTGTGGTCATCATACAAACAATAACTGCCAAAACTCTTACTTTCCCCATTTTCTTCTCCTTGCAAAAAATTGTTAATGTTTTTTTCTCACCTGCTGCGACGGGCGCAAGCACGGCGAGCGGCAACAACGCCGTCAGATAACAAACTTTTAGACACGGATTTACATTGGGAAATAATTTTAAAAAAAATATATTCCTCTGTGCTCTCTGTGAGCTCTGTGGCTAAAATAATATCTCTGTGGCTGAACTTCTTTTACGATGAATTAATGAAATGTTTCATTTTCTCTTCCTCCTAATCTCCAATTCTCTCCGGTTTTCCCAACTCTCCCTCTGGTGCTTTTCTCCTGATGAGCTTATGGGAAATATACCCTCGTTTGGCAAAAAGTCAAACATTAAACCCGGCCAAATTAGTTCGTGAATACTTACTGCTTCAACTTTATTGGCATTGTACTATGGCGTTTCGTTTCATTGCTTTAAGGCAAAACCCCTTTAGGGGTAAAAAGTTAAAAATATAAACCCGGAACAAGCTCGCTTGTTAGAGGGTTTATTTTGAACTTTTTACAGTGCATTTATGCACGCCTTAAAGCAATATCGTCTCTGTGCGTTCTGCTGAAGCGCAGCGAAAGTCTCTGTGGCTAAATTCTTTTCGTGTCTTTGTGCCTTCGTGGCTAAAATTAAATCCGCGTTAATCCGTGCCTGCCCTGTGAGATGCCGTAGCTATCTCATCGGGGTCTAAAATCCTTCGTGCTTCTTCGGCCCTTCGTGGTGAATAATCAATAAAATCAGCGTAATCAGCGATTAAAATTATCGCAACTTTTCATTTTTAGTTTTTCACTGGCACGTTCGCATCGTTCGGCTCAGTCGCATTTTCCACAAGTTCCTTCATCGGCTTTGTCATTTTATCTGCGTAGTATGAAGGAATCTCGTAAACCCAGCCGCTGGTAGCATCCTGAAACTTTTTGACTTTTTCCCTGGCCAAAAGTTTTTTCTCTTTCTTTTTAAGTTCTTCCTGCGATTCGACGCCTTCTTCTTTTTTAACCTGTGTTTTGTCCGTAAAATCGGCGCTGCATTTTATATAGGTCTTCGAATCTTTTTGGGCGATTTCGATAAGGAACAAAGTCGAATTTTTCAGTAGGCATCCGTATTCGCGGTCGAATTTCAAGTCTGGTTTGTCAGAAACTTTGTTTACGTCCTCAAAACTTAAATTAGCAAGAGCGCTGAAAACCGACTGGCACTCGCTGTCTTTCTGTATTTTACCGGCAGGGGTTTCCTTAAGAATAACTTCTGTGCCGTTGGCCTCCGGAATAAGCGTGTAAGAATCGCTCGGCGATTTAACGGTTACCGATGCGATTTCAGCTTTGTTCAGTATTACAAGCTCTTTATTTATATATTCGACCGGCGAAGCGCCCGGCCACGGCACATTATCCATAACATAAACTTTACTATCGTTGATAAGTCTGCCGTAATACAACCCGCCGGACGGGCAATCCTTGCCGATGATTAAGCCGGTGATAACCTGGCTATTCGCGTCGAGGAACTTTACGACAGCCTGTCCGCTTTTTTCGGTTACGCCGAGGTCTTCGTAATTCGATTCGTCCTCGGTATAAAATTCCACTATTTTAATATTGAGGCAGGAAGTAATAAGGGCGTTTATTGTTTTGGTTGATGCCGGATAGTTCGACTTATTTTCGACGACAAAACCGTTTTGCTGACGGTTAAGCGTAATTGTATTGCCGTCTGTGCTGATAACTATCTTCGCCACTGCGGCCGGGTCAAGGCCCTGGATAAGATAACCTGCCGGCGCAGATGCCTGTTTGCTTTTGTTGACGAATTGTGAAACAAAAACAGCGAAAACTATTGACGCTGCCGCAAGAATTCCCAAAAACGAAAGTCTTTTATTGCTCATTTATTCGACTCCATTTTCCAATCTGAAATCTCAAATTTTAAATTTTAAATCTTAAATCTTCAATTATCTTATGCGTCAGACGCATGGCTGATGTAACGCCGTTTCTTTAAGCTTTTATATATGCCGAGTATTATGGCAATGGCCAGAATTACCGCAGGCGCCGACAGCATATTAAAGTTTCTAAGACTGTTGCCGAGTTTTTCCTTGCGCTGCAGTTTGATTTTCTTTATTTCCTGAAGCCGTTTTTTAGCCTCGGCTATTTTCAGTTCCACGTCTTTTTTCTTTTGCAGTATGGAGCTTCCGACGACTTCTTCCTGCCCCTGCTGGGCCGAGCTTAGAAGCGTCTGCAGTTCGTTTTCGAATCCCGCTATTTCAGCGTTGATTTTATTTTCTTCTTCAGCGGTCTGCGCGTCGGCTTCCGCTTCTATTTTATCGACCACAAGGAATGGCCGTTTGAAGTTTCCGCGGGACCTGATGGAAATCAATTCGCCTGACCCGCAGAAATCATCGACTCCGTTAATCAGAAGTGCGCTGTTGTCGCCGATAATCATTGTGCCGAAAATCGAAGCGCTGTAAGCGATCATATCGCCGATGAAATCGACATCCGCAAAGACAATAACCGCGCAATTTTCCTTTGCCGCGGGCATCGCCTCTATATGTTTTTTGATTTTTTTAGGTGTATTCGCATCGGCGGCGTTCTGCGGAGCATCGACTTCTATATCTATACCTTTCGGAAAAGCGCTTTTGAATTTTCCTGTAACCAGGTACGCCATTTTGACAGGTTCGGTGCCTTCGACAAACCTTTTCATCAGGCTTTCCATATCATTCGTCATCAGGTCCATCTGTTCCCTGACGGTCCAGCTGTTTCCGCGGCTGGTTGTCATAACCAAAGGCGTTCTTTCGATATTCGTTTCTTTTTTATCCGCATCGGACAGCGGCAGTTCTTTCAGCACCCCGCTGAAAAGGAATCGAACCTGGTTCAGTTCCGCCGTCATAACCGTATTTTTATTGAAGCATTCCGGCGTCGTCTCCATGAAGCCGATAATTTTTTGAGGACGCTCCCCTGCTCTAAGGGCAGCTTCTAAAGCGAGTGTCCTGTCGCCGGCAAAAGTATTTTTCGGCATTTCCAATCCCCAGTTGACCATCAGTTTATCGAGTTCCGATGAAGGGTCGTGTTCCGTCTGCATTTGCATCGCCGGCTGCTGCGGCTGGTCAGCCACACAGTAAGGGTCGACACAGACAATCGTTCTGCCGCCGTTGATTACGAACTGGTCGATTGCGAAAAGCGTCTGTTCCGGCAGTTTTTTCGGATGGATAACCAGCAGGATATCGACGTCTTCTATTTTATCGACATCCGCGGGGATATTTTTCATTTCATACTGCTGGCCGAGCTGTGCAATGATGGACCAGGGCTTATTCGGCTGCTGTCCCTGGAGCTGCATCATTCGTGCCATATAAGGCGTAACATCGTCGCCCATCATATTCAGCGAGCTTAACACACCGATGCGTTTTTTCTGCCGCGTTACAGCGGTGTCGATTAGGTAGCTTATATCGTACTCGACAAAATTCTGACGTGTGGGCGAAAAGAATGGAATGGTTTTTTGCACTCCGAACTGTGTTTGCACGACGAGTCCGAAGAAGAAATTTTCTTCCTGTGTTATGGGAAATTTCTTCAGGCCGTATCTTATCGCCGCGACTTCATCGTCTGAATAAGGTCTTGGGTCGATTACTTCGAGTTTTATCCTGCCGTTGGAAGCCGATACATATTCTTCGAGCAGTGATTTGACAAAATCGTAATAATTATTGAAATATCGAATCTGGTCTGGCCCCTTAATCGCCGCCGTTTTGCCGTAATAAAGTTTCATAGTTATCGGCTGGTTTAGTTTGCCGAGAATTGTTTTTGTTCCGTTAGAGAGCGTATAAATTTTCTGTCCCGTTACATCGACTTTCCAGCTTTTGCCTATATTCTGGCAGACGCTGATAAGGCTGAATGTTATTATCAGAATGAATATTACCGCGACAATTGCCCGTATTGTTCTGCTCATCCCGCCTTCCTTTCATCGAGAACCACTCCGCAGGCCGCCACCCAGCCCGCTATAAGAATGACAAAATATGATATATCTTTAAACTCGAGTACTCCCTTACCGATAGAATCGAAATGCCCCTGAAAACTCATCATACTTATCGTATTTACCGCCCCCGCCGGCAGGAAGCTCGACAAATAATTCATCGTCGTCGGCATTCCCGCAAAGACCAGCACCGCACACGCCACCACCGACATCACGAACGATATCACCTGGTTATTAGATATCGCCGAAAAGAAACAGCCGACTGCGAGAAATCCCCCCGCCATCAGAATCGTCGCGAGATACCCAGTCGCTAACAATCCCATATCAGGCTTGCCAAGGTAACATATCGTTATCACCATCGGAAAAGTCAGCAATATCGCGACGATAAGAAACAGCCACGCCGCCAGGAACTTACCCAAAACCGCCTGCGTAACCGTAATCGGAAGCGTAAACAGCAACTCAATCGAACCTGTCTTTTTCTCCTCCGCCCACAACCTCATCGCCGCCGCCGGAACAAGAAACACGAACAAAAGAGGTATATTATAGAAAAACGCCGTCATATCCGCCTGCCGAGCCTCGAAAAACCCTTCCTTAAAGGCCAAATAGCCGGAGAAAAACAAAAACACCACCAAAAACACATACGCCAATGGCGTTGCGAAATACGACTTGAACTCCCTTTTAAATACAGCCCAAAAACCAGTCATTTTATTCCCTTTTATTTATTTGTTTGAATCATTTTGTATTTTGAATTTGTTTCGGATTTCGATATTCGGATTTCGGATTTTCTATTACGCCACTTTATGCGACGTTATTTTCCTAAAGACTTCATCGAGCGAGCAGTCATACTCCGCTTTAAGTTTGGCCGGCGTGGAATCGGAAAGTATCCTGCCCTTTGCGATTATTATCGCCCTGCTGCATACCGCTTCCACCTCTTCGAGTATATGAGTCGATACGACGATAACTTTTTCTTTCGCCATTTGGCTGATAAGCAATCTTACTTCATGCTTCTGATTCGGGTCAAGGCCGTCAGTCGGCTCATCGAGAATCAAGACCTGCGGGTCGTGAATCAAAGCCTGCGCAAGGCCGACCCTTCTCTTATAACCCTTCGACATCGTTTCAATCGTCTGATGATAAACCGATTCGATATGGCACAGCGAAAAAACCCTGTCCAAAGCATCCTTTCGTTTCTTACCTTCCAGCCCCCTCGCATCGCAGATAAAATTCAGAAACGCCCCGGCAGTCATATCGCTATACGAAGGCACATTTTCCGCAAGGTATCCGACACACCGGCGAACCTGTACGGGTTTTTTGATGATATCGTATCCGCAGATAGACGCCGTTCCGCTGTCAGGCCGAAGGAAACAGGCAAGCATTCGCATTACGGTACTCTTCCCGGCCCCGTTAGGCCCGAGGAAGCCGAGCACCTGCCCTTTTTCGACTTCAAAAGACACGCCGTCAACGGCCACTATCGGCCCAAACGATTTGCGTAACTCTTTGATTTTTATCATATTAACTCCGTTAATTCCCGTAAAAATATACAGGTAAATGATTATATAAACCAGAATTATATCGTCAAGTACGCTGAATCTTGTTTTTTGGTTCTTTTTGACCTGTTTTTTCCCGTCATTGTCCGTCTTCGCCGAGACCTGCGGGAAGTTTAAGACGGCGAACTCGCCGTGATAAATCCTGGCGGCCTTGTCGTAAGCTCTGGCTGCGTCTTCTTCGATGTTGAATCGGCCTAAACTTTTATGTATTCCGTTATAGCAAATATTGGCCTGCCATTTTTTATCTCTCCTGTTAAGACTAACGCCTTTGTATATCGAGCTTGTGGGTTTGGTTGTTTTTTTACAATTCATAATGTTCTCCGCGATTGTTACCAATCGCAGGTTTTCTCTTGTGTTGTTAAGGCCGTTGTGGTCCTTGTGGTCAACAATTTTGCCTTTAGGGGCATTCATAATCTGGCGGTGCATATAAAGAATTCTGCCTTTTACTATACGAGCGACATAATAATTTTTACTGTTGTTTTCGTAACACAGCCAGCCATCCTGTATTAATTTCGGATAGTCTTCGGGGGAAACGAGGGCGTATTTACCTTTGTTGAGTTTTATTTTCCGAAAGGCATAGCCGAAGTGTTTCTTCCTGTGGCGAAGAAGAAAATAGAAAAATAAAGTTTCAAGAAAAGTCGGATAAGGAATGGGAAAATAACAGATTTTCATAAAATACCTCTTTTTGATTAAATCCGAAGCACGAAACCCGAAATCCGAAACAATACCGAATTACCAAATTTCAAATGTTCAAAATCGTTTGGGATATTGGGGAATTAGAATTTTGAATTTGTTTCGTATTTCGATATTCGGATTTCGAATTTCCCTTTATATGGCTCTCTATATAAAGGAAAAACTTGCGCGGTATTGACGATGTTTTAGCAATAATTTTTTGAGTGAAAATCGTAAGTGCTTATCGGGTTTGGAGATAAAAATTTTCAAAAAATCTTATTTTTAACATTTGCGCAATTTTTTTCTTGCGCGAAATTGACTATGTGGAGTCAGGAGGTAGGGTTTAGGGGATAGAATAGTCAAAACTCAGTAGGTAGAATATGAATGGGTGATGGGCGGACTGAAAGTGAAAAGTTTACTAAAATAATTAATCCGTTCCACTGAGGGGTAAATGTTTCCCATTTATTACTAAGTATATTAATGCTGAAATCTCTTAAAAAAAATAAATAATATTTTCAGATGTGTTATTTAGGGGAAAATTCCTTTTTCCGCGTTCCCATCTGGGCTTTGAGCCGCGCAATTATGGATGAATGCATCTGCGAAACTCTCGACTCGGATAAATCCAGAGTTGCGCCGATTTCCTTCATAGCCATTTCTTCATAATAATAAAGAACAAGAATAAGCCGCTCGGCCCTGCTCAACCCTTTGGTGAGAAGACCTTTCAGGTCGCGTTTCTGCGCTTCAGTCATCGGGTCTTCGCTTTTTTTGTCCTCAATGATATCCATTTCACAGATATCGTTGTCGCTGTCCAAATCAAGATTATTGCTCAGTGAAACAAGCCCAATGGCACTTGCATCCCGCTGAAGACGGTAAAAATTATCCATATCCATTTCGAGTTCGCCGGCGATTTCCTGTTCTGTCGGAACCCTGCCGAGGTGCGATTCAAGCGTTCTCGTGGCATTTCCAAGCTGATGCGCTCTTGCCCTGACAAGCCGCGGAACCCAGTCCATACTTCGCAGTTCATCGAGAATAGTGCCTCTTATACGCGGTGTACAGTAAGTGGCAAATCTTACGCCTCGTTTGAGGTCAAAAGCGTCTATCGCATCCATCAGGCCGAATATACCGGCGCTTATAAGATCATCGATTTCTACTTTATCCGGCAGTTTGACATATATACGCTCTGCCGTATACTTGACCAGCGGCAGATAATATTCCATCAGCTTGTTGCGCAGCTCTTCAGACCTTTCCTTGAAGAATTTCTTCCACAGGTTATCAATATCGATTTCCACTGTTGCTGTTTTTTTTGCTGCTGCCATTTTTAACCTTTAGCAAGGTAAATTTGAGTTATTATTAAATCTTATAAAAGCAAAATCATACCATGTATTTCTTTATTTCTTATTCTCTTCGATAAGAAGGATGACCATTGACTTCATTGCGAAAAACAACAATACATATAAAGCGCAAGTTCCCGTGACAAATACTTCCAAATTGTCTTGAATTATTTTGATTGTTACATCAGCTTTTTCAACATTGACCATTATCAGAAAAAAACTGATGATTGTACAAATAAGAATTAATACTGATAGCAACACTACTTTAATAAGCTGGCTCCAAGTAATACCTTTTCCAGATTTTTTTTTCATCTGTCTACTTTTTTCACAAATTTATCTTAAACAAGAAATATTAATTATGGAGGGTAAGTTGGATATTTGGATGTATGCCATATCCCCACCCTCTTTTTGAAACAATAAAATCTTGCGAACTCAAGACCACGTCACTATCAATACTTGCATTGTTTATAATTTGCCTAATTTTATATACATAAGAACCTATATCAGTTGTCCTTCGTAAAGAAAACTCAGGTTTTCTCCGGATTTCTTTTGCAGTTATTAACCCATTTGCAACAGAAAGGTTTGTATCCTTATTTTCTATACAAATCTTTGCCAAGCATAATAGAATTGTTGTAAGATACTCTGGTACTAATACTATTATTGTTTTATCTAAAACATTTTTAATATACAAAGTGGAATTGCCATATCTTCCAATGTATAAATCTATATGTGTTATGGGACTTGGAGAAATTGTCATTTGTACCTCCTTTTAGTGTTTATCTGTCTGTTATATAACTTTCTTAAAAAATATAAAAAAATTATTAAAGTTTTTCATATTTCTTTCCGATATTATATATAGAGGTCTTAATATACATTATACATGGCGATTATTGCGTTGCAATGCTTTTCTTGTGACTTGTTTGTGACCTATAAGGATTATATAGGTCTACATTTTGTTGTATTGGGGAAAATTAAAGTTGTCATCCCCCGTTTCCCGTCGGAGCGAAGCGTCGTAGCGTAGCGAAGACCCCCATGCTTAGTTTTCTCGCTTCGAGGAAACTGTGGGGGTAGACTCTCGGGGCTAAATATTTTTTGGATGACCGCTCCATTACTGTCGCGGCTCTGTCGCGTTGTGAATGATTCGGGCGGCATAAACAAAATGGATTCCCGTTTCCACGGGAATGACAGTATTCGTGTCCTTCGTGGTGAAAAAATCCGCGATATCCGTGAAATCCGCGGTAAAACTCCCCATTTTCGTGAATAAAATCACAAAATATAGCTTGACTATCACTACAATCCTGCATATTATATATTTTATAAGTATTTTTTGACATACAAGTTGGTTATTAATCTCAAAAAGGCTTATTTTTACACTGAAAGGCATTGGAAATGTCGAGCAGGAGCAGGATATTACGGTTGTCGCGGTACAAGAATGCGGCTTTGCGTCTTAAATCTCTGAATTTCGTGAAGGTTTTTTCTGACAATCTCGCCGACGCCACAGGCGTGACCGCCTCTCAAGTCAGGAAGGATTTTTCGCTGTTCAGCATTTCAGGCAACCGCAGGGGCGGATACCAAATCGATGAGCTGCTGACACAGCTAAATAGAGTCCTCGGCAAAGACAAATTACAAAAATTCATCGTTATCGGCGTTGGTAACCTGGGCAGAGCACTGATTAACTACCCGGGCTTTGCCAAGAGCGAAATCAAAATCGTCGCAGGATTCGATATCGACCCTGCTAAATATAACCGAAAAGCCGATACACTTATACTCCCAATGGACGAACTGGCGGGATTCGCAAAAACTAACGAAATCGAACTGGCTATCATAACCGTGCCAGACTTCGCCGCACAGGAAGCCTTCGAGAAACTAATGCCGGCCGGCATAAAAGGCGTACTAAACTTCGCGCCAATAAGATTAAAAGGCGATGACAAAATCGTGGTCCATAACCTCAACCTCGAAACAGAGTTCGAAAACCTTATCTACTTCGTAAATACAAAAACCAGTCCGGCAGAGTAAAATGGATTCCCGCCCCCGCCTGCGCGGGGGTGACATTCCTGCACGGGAATGACAAGAAATAAATAACCCCGCCTCAAGCGGCGGGGGCTAACCAATTTAAATAACCCGCCGAGTAAATCGGCGGGCTTACGGATGTAAAAAAACTACAATTCCTGTTTAAATGAAAAATCTGTTGTCTGCGGGACAAATTCCGGATATTATCCTGTGTTCATAAATTTCAGGAGTATTACAGTGCCAAGAAGTTTTGTACGAAAACAGAGAATCCTCGGAAGCAGGCTTTTCGGCCTGGCGATTGTCGCGTTATTATTCATATCCAAAAGCCAATGGGAAGATGGTTTGTGGGGGCCAACGTTCTTTCTGGCAGGGGCCGTTTTAATAGGTATCGCGGTAACGGGCCGATTGTGGTGCTCCCTGTATATATCAGGCTATAAGAGCGGCACTCTCATAATGACAGGGCCCTATTCGATGAGCAGGAACCCACTGTATTTTTTCTCATTTTTAGGCGCGATAGGAATCGGCCTTGCAACGGAAACGCTGACTATACCGGCCTGTATCGCGGTTGTTTTCGCGATGTATTATCCGCTGGTGATAAAATCAGAGGAAAAGAAACTGGCCGGCATTCATAAAGAGGCGTTCAGCGATTATTGCAAAAGCACACCGAGTTTTTTCCCATCCTTTAAGTTATTGGCCGAGCCAGAAGAATATACCGTAAAACCAAAAATCTTCAGGAGAACACTGCTGGAGGTTTGGTGGTTCGTAGTACTGCTCGGCGTCATTGAATTCAAAGAGGCACTTCAACAGGCCAATTTACTTCCGACTATACTGAATTTGTATTAATTCAGTTATCGGTTATCGGTGAACAGTTATCAGTGAAGAAATTTAGCCACTAAGGCACTAAGACACGAATTATTTAACCGCGGATAAACGTAGATGACGCGGATTTACTTTTTACCACGAAGCTCACGAAGGTATCACGAAGGATTGCTTTAAGGCGATGTTCTGCGAACATTATAAATTCAAAACGTGTGCCTTACTTACAAGTGAACTTGACGTCGGCATATCGTTTTGAATTTTGCCCCCGATCGCGGTCGAGGGCAGGCTCTTAAAGCAATAACGACTGACAGGTTTAAGAGAAAAATTCCTCAAATAACCTTTGAATTGACAAAATAGAGGGGTATAATATATCCAAATTCAATTCTTTTAAAGGAGTGTGCTGTGAAAAAGGTACTTTTTTTAATTATTTTTGCCGTTCTGTTTAACATCTGTCGAGGAGAAGAAATAAAGGTTCTTAGCGTTTCGTCCACCGGCGATATAACAATAAGTGCGACTGCCGAGCAGGCAAAACCCAAAGGTGGTTGGCCGTTCCTCGAAGCGGTAAGATTCGACATTTTCAAAACAGTCGATGGCATGGATTCTTTTGTCGCTCGAATCGTAATTACCCAGACATTTCCAACGTACAGCATTGGCATAATAACGCCTCGCCTCGATGGCAGCGGCATGACCCCCGGCCCAAACGAAATTTCAAAAAGGATGATATGCCGCCGAACAGTCAAAGAAACTCTCCACGCCGAACGCAAAGTCTATAAAGCAAAGAAAAAAGCCCTCAAACGCCAGTACAAATTGGCAAAAATAAAAGCCAAGACAGAAGTCTTCGAATCTCTTGATAAAACCGTTCAGGACGCCAACGGTATCAAGTCAATCGAACATAAGGAAGTTAATGGAGATACATCCGAGTCTATAAAAATTGAGAAAAAATAAAATCAAAATAGATTTCTCCGCAAGGTCGAAAAGAACCCCGCCAAGGTGTTGGCGGGGCTAACCACAGAGAACAAACCCGGCCTCGAGCGGCCGGGGCTAAATAATTTGGGATGACCGCTCATTTACATTCGCGGCTCTGTTGCGTTATGAATGATTTGGGCGGCAAAGGGTAAACAAAAACCGCCGGTGAAACCGGCGGCTAAATACAATGGATTCCCGCCTGCGCGGGAATGACAAACGTTGTCGTACCGACAACGGCTAAACAAAAACCCCCAGTAAAACTGGGGGCTAAATATTTTTAAAATACTCCCGGCGCTATCGCTTGGGCTCTGAAATCGCCATTAGATTAGCAAAATAGCTGGGCAGTTTGGTTTCAAACGTCATCTGTCTGCCAGTGGCTGGGTGCCTAAATGAAATCGATTTAGAATGCAAGGCAAGTCTCTTGTAATCATCTTTACTTTTTCCATATTTTCTATCACCCACAATGGGACAGCCTTTATCGGCCAAGTGGACACGTATCTGATTCTTCCTGCCAGTCAAAAGATTAATCTCCAGCAAACTAAATAACTCTGTTTCCTTAAGTACCCTGTAGGCGGTATGGGCAAGTTTGCCTTTGGCCGGATTAGGCGTGGAATAGACAACAAACACTTTGTTCTCGGCCAGGTACGATGAGATAGTGCCCTCTTTCGGGGACAGGCGGCCATGGACGATGGCGATGTATTTTTTTTCTGTGTCCTTCCACTGTGCCTGCAGAGCCAATTTCATTTCCTCGCTCTTTGCGAAAATAAGCACGCCGGAAGTCCACTGGTCGAGCCTGTGAACGGTGAAGACCCTGTTCCGGGATTTGGCGCAGCCTTTGCGAACATAATCGGTCAGGATATACTGAAGGGTTTTCGTTTTGTTGGTCTCGGTGGCGACAGTCAACAGGCCCGCAGGCTTGTCAACGACGATTATATCGCTGTCTTCGTAGAGAATCGCCAGGTCCTTCGGCAGATGTCTATTGTGCCGTGCCGTGCCGTGGGTTTTATCGGTTAAATGCTTTTTATTTGGCATAGTAATTCATATTTAACCATAGATTCGGCGGATTTCACAGGTTTTTTTAGACGCACCGAACAGAGCAAAATTGTCTTGTTTTTTGCGATTATCCCTGCGAAAATGATTAACCTATAAAAAATTAATCAGTTTTAAGGAGAATAAAAAAATGAAGGCGAAACAGTTTAACGCAATCGTTTTAATAACGGTTCTTTTTGCAAGCATGGGATTTTCAGCTACGACCGGGACGTGGTACGGAGCACCCGCAGGCGATGCCAACCACGCGGCAGGGACAGGAAAATGGACAGACGCCTATTGGAATAAACCGCCTGTAAAACTGGCGGCACCGCCGGGCAACCCCGATGAACAAATTAAAATCGGCAAGCCCAATATGGTGTGCACAGTGGATAGTAATATAGGAAATTATCAGTACAAACTCAATATAACGGGCGGAACGGATGCCGTAACTGCGGCGAAACTGGAAATAGTAAAGGGCGGAAATATCGGATTAGGCGAACTCCGCGTAGGAGCCGGCGGCGCAGCATCGACAGGCGGAGCAGGCTGCATTAATCAGACAGGAGGAACGCTGAACTTAGGCGACAGGCTCATCATAGGCCGAATGGGCACAAGCGAAACCAATCCTAATAACGGAAAAGGATTTTATACAATCAGCGGCGGAACGCTTACATACCTTCCGACAAACACTAACGCAACTTTATATCTTGGCGCCAACGGAGCCGGTGAAGGAACGTTTACAATAGCAGGCAAGGCTGCCAATATCAGCCTTAAAAAACTATACGTCGGAGGCGATGGGAAAAAGCCCGGCGGAATCGGCACAGTCGAATTCAAAATTGACGCCAACGGCGTAAGCCCGATTCGACTGGAAGACGGCGTTTTCCTCGACCCTGCCGGCGAAGGCTCTACGGCGAAACTTGCTGTCAGCACTATCGGCGCACCGCCAAAATCTGATATTCTTCTTGTTGAAACTATCGGCGGCAATCCTGTAACCGGTATTTTCGATACCGTTAACGGCAAGCCGGCGGCGGAAGGAGCCGAGGTGGTTGTGAATCAGGGCGGAAATAATTACTATTATAAATTAACCTATACCGGCGGCGCAGGAGCCAACGATATTATGCTAAAATTCAGTCGTGTTGCAGCGGCGGCACCTGCGGCCAAATGAATGAAACTCGTCGCCGTACCGGCCCCAAAGGGGTCTTCGACGACGGCTAAACTAAATAGCTGATATTTTTTTGTTAAGGAGAACAAACTGTGAAAAAGATTATTACTATACTTGTGATTTTGTGCATCGCGGCTGTAGTTGTGGCGGTGGAAAAAGCAAAGGAAATACCGGCAGCGACAACTCAGCAGCAAAAGGCGGCGGCAGAGGCAAGACTGCCGATTGAAAAGAAAATCGACCTCGGCAATGAAGTCAATATGGTAGTCGTATTCGTGCCGGCAGGAGAATTCGAGATGGGTTCGCCAATGGAAGAACTGAAAAGAGATTCCGACGAGGCTCAGCATCATATCAAACTGACAAAAGCATTCTATATCGGCAAGTTCGAGGTTACGCAGATACAATACAGAGTTCTTGTGAACGATAATCCGAGCAAGTTCGGAGGCGATAATCTGCCGGTCGAAAATGTCAACTGGTACGAGGCGATGAGATTTCTTAAAAAACTTTCCGATAAGACGGGAATGAAATTCAGGCTGCCAACGGAAGCGGAATGGGAATACGCGTGCAGAGCGGGGACAACTACTGCATTCAATACTGGAACAACTATCGATTCGGATTTAGCCAATTACGACGCGACAGAACCTTATGCGGACGGAATAATCGGCAAGGAACTTAAAAGGACAAGCAAAGTCGGCTCATATGCGCCTAACGCATTCGGATTGTACGATATGCACGGCAACGTCTGGGAATGGTGCAGCGATATTTACAATGAGGATTACTATAAAGTAACGCCATTGAACGACCCTAAAGGACCGGCTGAACAGGAAGGCGACCGCGTAATCAGGGGCGGCGCGTGGAATGAAGAGGCGTATAAATGCCGGTCGGCAGACAGAAACGACCGCGGGCCAAAGGCTAACCAGCCGACTATAGGTTTCCGTGTCGTGCTTGAAATTGAATAAAAAATATCAATAATTTAAATAATTCACTGAAAATCCCGCATTTAACAATATTAAGTGCGGGATTTTTGCTTTATAAACACTAAATTAAAAAAAAGTTATTTCTGTAACACTTTGCCTATAAATAGATTAAGGAAGTTTAACGCATTATGAGCAGAATAATCGGACTTGATTTAATGCCAAAAGGCAGGTATTATATAATTGTTTGAAGCATTGCAAACTGTGTGGTTTGCGGCGGATAACGAGATAAGTTGAGCGTAAAGCTCAAAAATGAAGTAAATGTTATAAAAGCACTGTAAAGCCGCAGAAGACGGCGTTAGAGAAAAATATATTCTCAAGTCGTAATCAGCGGAAAAACGGTGAATAAAAAGAGACAAGAAATTCTTACGAATAGTTTGACAGGCATGATTAGTATTTCAAGGACCAACATAGAAAAAAAGGACCTGATACAAGAGGTTTTTACCAAACCTTTTGATTGAGATCTATTTAGTTCGCCTATAAACAAAGAAAAGGATTTCAAGTCTTAACATTTCTTCTGCAGCAGTTAGTTGCCCTGTCTTCGTTGCCCGCCAAAAAACTGTAAACAATACTTTACGTGAAAGGTACAAAAAATGTTTACTTTACCTATGGCGGTAATCGCCGCAGCGGCGGTAATAATCGGAGCGATATTGGCAGTCGTTGTCGGGAAAATTATCTCCACAATAAAAACAAAAAACCTGAAACAAAATCTGCAAAGTCAACTCGAAAACGCAAAAAAAGAAGCTGATAATATTATCAGAACGGCCCGTATCGAGGCAACCGCGGAAACCTTAAAGAAAAAAGAGGAATTCACCGTTGAAACCAATCAGGCAAAGGCGGAAATCCGCGAGGCCGAAAGGCGATTAACCAAACATGAAGACGCTATCGACAGGCAGAATGAACTGCTCGGCCAGCGGGAAAAATCGCTCGGACAGTCGGAACATAACATTAAAAACCGCGCACATCAGCTCGAGGAACGGGAAAAGGAAATCGGCAATATAATCGCCCAGCAGAAAAACCAGCTCCTGAAAATTTCCGCAATGAACGCTGAAGAGGCGAAAGAACTCCTGCTGAAAAAACTCGAAGACGAGTGCGAACAGGAAATGAGTTCCATTATTCAGCGTAAAATGGAAGAAATGCAGGAGGCGGCCGAAGATAAAGGCAGGGAAATCATAAGCTCGGCTATCCAGAGATACGCCGCCGACCAGACCTGCGAAGTAACGGTCTCTACAATCGATATACCAAGCGACGATATGAAAGGCAGAATCATCGGAAGAGAAGGCAGAAATATCCGGTCATTCGAAAAGGCGACAGGCGTCGATGTAATCGTCGATGACACGCCGGGCGTTATCGTCATCAGCGGGTTTAACCCCATAAGAAGAGAAGTCGCCAGACAATCAATGGAAAAACTCATACAGGACGGCAGAATACATCCGAGCAGAATCGAAGAGCTTGTGGCGCAGACGAAAAAAGACGTTATACAAAAAGTTATGCAGGTCGGCAAAGAAGCATCGGTCGAAGTGGATGTAAGAGGCCTTAACCCCAAAATCCTTATGGAAATAGGAACCCTGAACTATAGAACCAGTTACGGACAGAACGTTCTGAGGCACAGCGTTGAAGTCGCATTCCTGGCACAGGTAATGGCGGACGAACTCGGACTTGACGGGTCAATCGCACGAAGGGCGGGCTTCCTGCACGATATAGGAAAAGCGATGGACCATGAAGTCGAAGGCGGACATCCGGCTATCGGCGCAAATTATCTGAAAAGATTCAACGAATCGTCAATAGTACTCAATGCAGTCGCGGCTCACCACGGCGATATTCCAGCGGATAATCCTTATACGCCGCTTGTCGCCGCCGCCGATGCCATAAGCGCATCAAGGCCGGGAGCCAGACGAGAAACGCTCGAAAGATATATCAAGAGACTTGAAAAACTCGAAGAAATCGCGAATCAGTTCCCCGGCGTCGAAAATTGCTACGCAATCCAGGCAGGCAGAGAAATACGCGTTATTGTCAACGCTCAGAACATCGATGACGGCTGTGCCACGAAAATGGCCCGCGACATCGCCAAGAAAATCGAAGAAGAACTGACTTATCCGGGCGAAATAAAGGTTACTCTGCTTAGAGAAGTCAGATGTATTGAGTATGCAAGGTAAACGGATTGAAAATTGAAAATTTAAGATTTAAGATTTAAGATTTCGTTGTCGGTATAGGTATCGGTAACGTTGCGTGTTGCGTTTTCGGTTTGGTGTTTTGTGCTGTCTTGAAGAAAAATGAAACTCGGTTAAATTTAAACGAATACAGATGAAATTAAATATACTATGTATCGGCGATATAGTCGGCAGACCGGGGAAAAGAATCCTGGGCGATAATCTCGGCGCAATTATAAAGCAGCATGAAATCGATTGCGTTATCGCCAATGCCGAGAACGCTGCCGGCGGTTCAGGACTTACGTTCCAGATTTACGACAAACTTCTGAAATACGGCGTTAATATGATTACGCTCGGCGACCATGTCTTTAAAAAGAAAGATATAATCACAGTCCTGGAAAAAAACGACAACATAGCAAGGCCGGCAAACTTTTCAGCTTATGCCGCCGGTAAAAGTTTCGCTATTTATAAATGCCAAAAAGGCCCCGTCATTGCGGTTGTGCCGCTTATCGGCAGAATATTTATGAAACCCGCTGACAGCCCTTACGACTGCATAGACGCCCTGCTGCCAAAATTACAACAGCAGGCCGATATTATCATTGTGGAGATACACGCAGAGGCGACGAGCGAAAAAGTTTCGATGGGATATTATCTCGACGGCAGAGTAAGCTGCGTGTTCGGCACGCATACGCACGTCGTTACGGCTGATGAAAAAATCCTGCCGAAAGGGACTGGGTATATAACAGATATCGGAATGACCGGCGCACATCATTCAGTGCTCGGCAGAAGAATAGAATCAGTTCTGAAAAACTTCAGGACACGAATGCCCTGCCCGTTTGAAATCGCGACCGAAGACCTGCGAATGAACGGCATTATCGTAACCATTGACAGCACTACAAAAAAAGCGGAGAAAATCAGCAGATTCGAATTCAAAGATGAAAAAGCCGACACAATCGGCTACGACAGCGATGACGGCAAACCGGATTTCAACAGCGATTTTGAATAAAAACAAATCCAAGACCCAAGAGAGTTGGGCAATCATAACCTCTTTAAATTCAAAGTCTTATAATAATAGCTAAATTTTCATAAAAAGCTTGATTTTTTACCTTAACAGCTATACCATCGCTACAAGCTTCTCGTAAGGATTAACCGATAAGTAAGGAATAATAGAGGAAAATATCAGGGAGGCGGAAATGAAGCCAAAAGATGGCCGCTTCGATATCAGGGGGAGGATAAATTTCTATTTTTTTCCACAAGTAAATTTCCCTGTTTGTCGTTCCCCCCGTCTGACAAACACGGTCAGCGGCGACAAATAGTTAAAAATATATTTCCGTTGTAAAAAATGAAAAAATGTTTGTAGGAGAACAAAAAATGAAGACGGAATTTAAAAAAATTGTTTTGATTATCTTTCTTATTTGCGCCTCGCTGACTATTGTGCCATTCGCATCAGCAGGCGACCCCAACGGACCGCAACATGTTAAAACTCCGTCGGCACCTCCGCGGTCAGTCGTGATAAGAGATGCCGCAAAAGAGGTTGGGCTACTGGGGGCACCTCCGATCAGTCCGGTAGTCATAGTCGGAGTACCAGATTACATTTGGCGGCATGGCTGCGGACCCACGGCATTAGGTAATGTTGTAGGCTATTATGACACTCAGGGCTACAGCGACCTCATCACAGGCGACGCTTCTTCGCAGACCAACGACGTAAACCAGGCTATAGCTTCCGGGGGCGATTCGGGCAATCCCAATCCACCCGGCTCTGAAAAACATTATGAAGATTACTCGCGACCACAAGACGACCTGACTCCCGGGATGCTTCCGGATGATTATATCGCCCAGAGCCGGAATCCGCACCCAGATAACTGTATTGGCGATTATATGAAAACATCCCAAAGCAACTTTAACAATCGTTACGGCTGGAGCTGGTCAAATGATATAGGGCCGGCTTTCACAGGTTATGTGAACCAACAAAACGCCAGTTACAACCCAACTTACACAGAATACAATCCGATTGTTGGAATGGCATTGACATGGGCTGTAATGACCAATGAAATTGACAATGGTCGGCCAATGGTCTTTCTTGTCGACGATAATGGCGACAATGATACCGACCACTTTGTAACCGTTGTCGGTTATGATACCCAGACTAACCAGTATGGCTTTCTCGATACCTGGAACGTGATACCTACCGGCATCAGATGGGAAACTTTCCAATCAATGGGCAACTACCAGCCATGGAGCATCTGGGGCGGATGGTCCTTCAGGTTAAGCGGGGTAGGTGAGACAACTAAATGGGAGCAGCTACCCGATACGACCCCCAATGGTATGGATGTCCGCTGCGACCGAAAAGACAATGTTCAACGAGTACTGGCAGATGACTTTATGTGTACCCAGGCAGGTCCAATTGACAAGGTAATAATCTGGGGCTCATGGAAAAGCGATATAAAGGGTCAAATCAAAAAGATTCATTTGAGCATTCACAGCGACGACCCAATCGGTCCTGGTGGAACAGACCCCACTAATACCTACTCCAAACCAGATCAACTACTGTGGTCTAAGGATTTTGATGCGCCGGACTTTAACGAATCTCTCTTTGCAGACATTACCCCTGCATACGAATATTGGTGGCAGCCGGGGACTACTCCAATCGCATACGGCGACCAGAAAATTTGGAAATATGAAATACCAATTGACCCGTGCGTGGCATTCGTTCAGCAAGGCACCCCCACCAACCCGATAATCTACTGGCTTGACACCTATGTTGTGTTAGATAATAACCAGTCACCGCCAGCAGCTCAATTCGGGTGGAAGACATCGGGAGAGACAATGCATCGGCTGGATGACGCAGTTTGGTCAATTAATAATGGCACTGCCTGGAACGAAATGCACTATCCTCCGGGCCACCCAAAGAATCCTCTTTCTGCTGATTTGTCATTTGTGATTATAACCGGCCATACAGAACCGGAAGAACCGCCGGAAAGCGACCTTGGCGATGCGCCTGACAGCACAAACAACTCAGGCCTTGCAATGACTGCCTATCCGGCAGCGGGTACTATGGCCAATTACCCAACGGTATATCTTGATCCTACCGGCTTACCGCCTTTCGGACCGATTCATCAACAGCCTCAAGCGGTAGCATGGCTGGGCCCGAATGTAACTCTTGAAAACGAGGCTGATATTGGGCCGGACCAGGATCCGACAAATAATATCATCCCGCCAACTAATACTCCTGACCAGGATTTGGCTGACGATGGCGTTCTGAATATGCCGTTGGCGCTGCCACATTGTCTTTCGACAAACTTTAAATACAACGTAAATGTGGTCAATCCAAACGTCGCTTTGTATGTCAACGTCTGGTGCGACTGGAACCGCGATGGCGACTGGGACGACATTATGACCTGCGGCTCAAATAACGCTCCTGAATGGGCGGTTCAAAACCAGTTACTGCCGGCAGGTTCTATGGTCGTTGGTATGAATCAGAAAACCACACCTTCTTTCCGGCCGTGGCATCCTACAGGTGCACAAAAACCAACTTCGGAGATGTGGATGAGAATTACGCTGTCTGAACAGCCATGGGTAAGCGGCGGAATTATGGTCGGCAATGGCGGCTGTGGTCCTGCAAACGGCTACGATTATGGCGAGACCGAAGATTATCGCTTTGTGCCAATTACCGAATGTGTGAACAGTGCCGCACCGTTTTATACCGCATGGGTTGGCGCAGGTAAGCCATGGTCAAGACCTGCTTGCTGGTGCTGCCAGAGAAACTGCCGAGGCGATGCAGATTGCCTGAGACAATTGAACCTGTACTGGGTCTATACCGCTGACCTCACAATCTTTAGATCCGCCTATGCACTGACCGATGCCCAGCTCAACCAGGTAAAAATTTGTGCTGATTTCAACCACCTAAAACAGTTGAATCTGTACAGGGTTTATACCATGGATTTGGCTATTTTGAGGACATACTACGGAAGAGCTGTAGTTCCGGTCTGTCCTATGGACTGGGACGGCGACGGTGATAACGATTACAACTTCTGGACAAATTAAACCTTGTTTGGTAAATGTTAGTTTTTTAAGCCGTGGGCGGGTTTCCGCTCACGGCTTTTTTATTGTCCAAAATAATTCTATAATTCCATCTTGGTACTTGACTTTTTAATGCAAAAGGAGGTATCATATCTGATATATGGCTGATAAATATCAGTTAAGTTAAGGAGGCAAAAAATGAGGACAGAATTTAAAAAACTCGCCTTTGTAATCGTTTCATTTTTTCTTGCTACTTTGGTAAATGCCGCAGATTTACAATCAGATATTTGTCAACCTGCGCCTGACGGCCAAAGCTGCAGGCAAACCGCCTGTCCGGATTCAAATCAGCAATGCATACCAACAAAGATTCGCGTTAATTATAGCGAACAGGCGCCAACATACACCGTTCTTGAATGTCAGTGTAAGAATCAACAAACAGACTGCCACATAAATATTAATCCTCAATTTGAGGTCTATGTCACGGGCATCTGCTCAAACCCTAATTATCCATGCCAACTAATTGAAACAGATAACGGCGATGGCACTATTGATTATGAAAGTGATTGCGGCCTTATTCAGTCAGAAGCCGCTTCTGAGGATTCTCTGCCCGGCAAGGCGACTAATGTTTCTCCAGCCAACGGCGCAACAGGTGTCAGCCGTACTGGTACCAGTCTGACCTGGGTTGCCGGAAGCGGTACTGTTGATTCACACGATGTATATTTCGGAACTACAAATCCTCCGCCGTTCAAGGTCAACCAGACAGCCACAAGCTATGCTACCGGGACAATGGGCCAGGGCAAACTCTACTATTGGCGTATAGATGAAATTAACAATGGCGGTACTGCAACCGGCGATGTCTGGAACTTCAGAGTAGAGGAATGTGTAAAATCTACCGCTCCGTTCTATACTGCCTGGAAAGGCGGCGGCGCGTGGAACAGGCCTGATTGCTGGTGCTATAAGAGACATTGCCGAGGCGATGCCGATGGTCTCAAACAGTTGAGCTTGTACTGGGTCTATGTTCAGGATTTGACAATCCTCAGAAGTGCTTATGGTAAAATAGACTCACAGATGACAGGCAACAGGATATGCGCAGATTTCGACCGTGCAAAAGCATTGAATCTGTACAGAGTTTACACCAACGATTTGACTATATTAAGACTATACTACGGTAAGGGCGAAGCCCAAGTCAAGTGTTGCGATTTTGACCAGAACTGTACACTTGCTGCCGGCGACTATTTCAATTTCTGGACGAACTAATATCAGTCAAATATGCTGATTTTCAAGCCGTGGGCGGGTTTCCGCTGGCGGCTTTTTTATTGTCCAAAATCACTATAATTCCATCCTGGTACTTGACTTTTTAATGCAAAAGGAGGTATCATATCTTATGTATGGCTGATAAGTATCAGTTAAGTTAAGGAGGCAAAAAATGAGGAAACTGATTCTAATCTTAGCGATTTTCCTAATTTCTTCGCCGGCATTTGCTGCGTTGTCTGTCTATCTCGAAAGAGAAGGCATCACCAATGTCGTCGATGTCAAGTACAGCGGCGCTGATATAGCTAATTTGCCACGCGCATTTGCGCTGGTAATTAAAACAAATTGTCAGGCTTTGATTCACGATGTTAATAACTTTAAACTGGATGGCGAAAGCACAGCAGCAAGCCCTGGCTATGGTATTTATCCGGCAAGGATATTTATCGACACTGCCGGCACAGTAACCAGCTATGGTACTCCGCTGGCAGATTCAACCGATCCTGTTCCAGGCGATGGATTAGACTCTAACAGTGTAGTGCTTGAATTCGGTTCGCTATATTCTGGCGATGCCAATGCTCCTGCTGCAAGCGGCACTTTGTGTAAGCTGTACATTAACCTCAATGGCAGGACAACCGATTTTATTCTGACTATGACAGATGAAGCCACCTATCGCGGCGGTGTAGTCCTTGAAGACGGTACAAAAGTTGAAGTAAACTCTACGCTGATATTGGGGTGCTTGTCTTTGCCGGGAGCGGTCACGAATCCAAGCCCCGCTAATATGGCGACATGTGTCAGCATTATACAGGACCTGAACTGGACGAGCGGGATATATGGTTGCGGTATAACACCATCACACGATGTTTATTTCGGAACTGCAAATCCGCCGCCATGTCAAGGCAACCAGACTGCAACGACTTTTGATACTGGAACAATGGCCAATAATACAACCTACTATTGGCGTATAGACGAAGTAAGCCCAGGCGGCACTACGATGGGGGATATCTGGAGATTCACCACGGTACAGGCAGCACCAGGCCCGGCAACTAATCCCAACCCAGCTAATGGAGCTACGGACATTCCTCGTATCGGCACAAGTCTGAGCTGGACTGCCGGAAGTGGTACTGTTGATTCACACGATGTTTATTTCGGAACTACAAATCCTCCGACGTTCAAGGTCAACCAGACAGCCACAAGCTATGCTACCGGGACAATGGGCCAGGGCAAACTCTACTATTGGCGTATAGACGAAAAGAATACTGGCGCTACTACACCCGGTGACGTCTGGAACTTCAGAGTAGAGGAATGCGTAAAGAGTACCGCACCGTTTTATGGCGCCTGGGTTGGCGCAGGTAAGCCGTGGTCAAGACCTGATTGCTGGTGCTGCCAGAGAAACTGCCGAGGCGATGCAGATTGCCTGAGACAATTGAACCTGTACTGGGTCCTTACAGCGGACTTGGCAATCCTTAGATCCGCCTTTGCACTGCCCGATGCTCAGCTCAACCAGGTAAAAATTTGTGCTGATTTCGACCACAAGAAACAGTTGAATACGTTCAGGGTTTACACCGCGGATTTGACTATTTTGAGCCGGTACTATGCTACGACCCAATCCAACGTTCCGATATGTCCTATGGACTGGGACGGCGATGGCAACAATGATTACAACTTCTGGACAAATTAAAAACCGTTCAAAAATGTTAGTTTTTTAAGCCGTGGGCGGGTTTCCGCCCACGGCTTTTTTTATGGAACGGGCAGCAAAATAGACTTATAATCGCCTCTATGAAAGACAGTTTGTTTGAAGAACCGAAAGAAACAAATCAGCCTGCGGCTAAGATATATACCGTCAGTCAGATTACATCTCTTATAAAGATAAGTCTGGAAAATTCGCTGCCGGGCAGGCTAACCATCACGGGCGAAATAAGCGGCTTTAAGAAACACTCCAGCGGACATTGCTACTTCGACCTTAAAGACGAAAACGCCGTTATCCCCTGTGTAATGTGGAGCAGCGATTTTGTTAAATTAAAATTCAAGCCGGAAAATGGGCTGGCAATCCTTGCCAAAGGCTATATCGACGTCTATCAGCCGCAGGGTAAATACCAGTTCTATGCCGATATGATGTCGCCGGCAGGTATGGGGGTTTTGCAGCTTGCCTTCGAACAGATGAAAAATAAACTCGCGGCCGAGGGACTGTTCGATGAAGAACATAAAAAGCCCCTGCCGAAATACCCATTCAGAATCGGCATACTTACCAGCAAATCCGGCGCGGCACTGCACGATATAGTTGACAGCATTAGAAACCGCTGGCCGGTGGCGAAACTTTTGTTTTACGATGTGCCGGTGCAGGGAGAAGGAGCGGCTGAAAAAATCGCTCTCGCGATTAAAGACGTTAATAAAAGAAACGCTTCGCTGAAGCTTGACGTTATAATTGTCGGACGCGGCGGCGGGTCAATGGAAGATTTATGGGCGTTTAACGAAGAAGCGGTCGCGCGAGCAATATTTAATTCAAAAATTCCAGTCATAAGCGCCGTCGGACACGAAGTCGATGTAACAATTGCAGATTTAGTTGCTGATGCGCGTGCATCAACGCCGACAAAGGCGGGAATGATAGCTGTGCCGGACATAAAAGAAGTATTAAGCCAAATAGATAATATATCCAAAAGAATCAAATCCGATACCGATTCAATTTTAATACTTTCATCGCAGAAATTAAAAACGATTCTGGCCGCGGCGATATTCCGCAATCCGCTTGTCATAATTAAAAACAGAGAACAATCTCTTGATGAATTTGAAAATAATCTCGCCAATTCGGCAAAATCCTTTGTCGCCAATATTCGCAGTCTGATTCAGACATATCTTGAAAAGATTTTTAAAATCGAACCGCATAGAATTATGGCCGAGCGGAAAATTTCATTGAATAATCTGCAGAACCGCTGCGATACGACAATAAAAACAGTTTTGCACGAATTGAACCTAAAACTTACAGGTTGCGCAAACCGATTGGCCGGTCTTAACCCCAAATCGGTGCTGCAGCGAGGATACAGCATCACACGAAACAAAAGAACTTCAACAGTAGTCAAATCCTTAAACGATATCGAAATATCAGATTCAATAATCACCGAACTTGCGAATGAGAATATAATTGAAAGCAAGGTAGTAAAAAAGTAGAATAGCCGCACTTGCATCGCCGTAGCGGCTCCCGTAAGGGACACCTAACGGCGGATGGCTAAACAACTGGATTCCCGCTTCCGCGGGAATGACAAATTTTAAGGAAAACAAAATGACGAGAAAAAGCTCCGCGAGTCCCGCAATCATCCCGAACAGTATTTTACCGCTGCTGGTCTGCCTTATTCTTCTGACAGGGGCGGCCGGCATAGTAAATGCGGGCTGGGAGCAGGCCGACAAGATTTTGAGCAGGATTAAAGCTCCAACATTTCCGGACAGAGATTTTAACATAACCGATTACGGCGCGGTCGGAGACGGAAAAACGATTTGCACCGAAGCTATCAATAAAGCAATAACGGCAGCAAGTAAAGCCGGCGGCGGCAGGGTCGTAGTTGGGGCAGGAGAATTTTTAACCGGCGCGATTTATCTGAAAAGCAATGTCAATCTCTATGTTTCAGAGGGCGCTGTTATCAAATTTTCGAACGACCCCAACGCATATCTTCCGGCGGTATATACCCGCTGGGAAGGTGTAGAGTGCATGAACTATTCGCCGTTGATATACGCCTATAAAGAGAAAAATATTGCGATAACAGGCAAAGGATTGCTCGACGGGCAAGGCGCGAACTGGTGGGGCTGGAAAAATAAGCCGCAGCGGCGTGAAGACCGAACAAAGTTGTTCGATCAGGGACGAGACGGCGTGCCTGTCAAAGAAAGACAATACGGCGGCAAGTCGTTAAGTCCCAATATGATTGAACCTTACAGATGCAAAAATATTCTGATAGAAGGGATAAAGATAATAAATGGGCCGTTCTGGCATATTCATCCGGTACTATCGCAGAATATTACCGTTAGAAATGTAAGAGTTGACGGCAGCGGCCCCAATAATGACGGCTGCGACCCCGAATCGTGTAAAGATGTTCTTATTGAAGGCTGCTATTTCAATACAGGAGACGACTGCATCGCGATAAAGTCAGGCAGAAACAACGATGCCAGACGAGTAAACGTGCCAAGTGAAAATATTATCATCCGAAACTGCGAAATGAAAGAAGGACACGCCGGTGTGGCAATCGGGAGCGAAATAACAGGCGGAGCAAGAAATATCTTCGTCGAAAACTGTTTAATGGACGACCCGAATCAGGACCGGGCAATAAGACTTAAAACCAACTCCGTACGAGGCGGCTTTATAGAAAATGTCTATGTAAGAAATATTACCATAGGGCAGGTAAAAGAGGCTGTGCTGCTAATCGATTTCTTCTACCAGGATATCGAAAAAGGCAATTACAAGCCGATCGTTAAAAATATCAACCTGGAAAACGTGACCAGTAAAAAAAGCAAATACGCGTTATTCCTCAGGGGTTTTGAGGATGCGCCAATAAGAGATGTCCACCTGAAGAACTGTACGCTCGAGAACAACGAAAGCCCCGATGTAATCAGCAATGTCAAGAATCTGGTTATGGAAAACGTGAAGATTAACGGCAAACTCGCTACTTCCGCAGGCGCAGAGGCCGATTAAAAACAATTAAACAAAAAAAGGTTCTGTAATGAAAAATACCGTTATCCTGTTTTGTGCCTTATGCATCGCTGCGGCAATGTTCGCCGGCTGTAAAAAAAACAATGCGCTCAGGCCAGAGGTAGTATTAAAACTGGCTCACGCCCTCGATATAACTCATCCTGTGCATAAAGGGATGGTGTATATGGCCGAGAAAGTGTGGGAAAAATCGGGCGGCCGGATGAAGGTCGAAATTTATCCGAGCGAACAGTTAGGCACCGAAAAGGAATGTATAGAAGCGATTCAACTGGGTTACCTTGCGATAACCAAAACTTCCACCGCGCCGATGGAGGGATTCGTATCGAAAATGAAAATTTTCGGTATTCCATATCTGTTCAGAGATTCAGAACATTTCTGGAAGGCACTCAAAAGCCCGGCAGGTAAAGAAGTGCTTTGGGCCGGCCAATCCAAGGGACTGAGAGGATTATGTTACTATGACGCCGGGGCGAGAAGTTTTTATTCTAAAAAAGCAATCAACTCCCCCGCCGACCTGAAAGGAATGAAGGTTCGCGTGCAGAACAGCATTATGTCGATAAAAATGATACAAGCCATGGGCGGCTCGCCGACATCGATTCCATTCGGCGAACTTTACACCGCGCTCGACCAGGGAGTTGTGGACGCGGCGGAAAATAACCCGCCGTCATTTTATACAAGCCGGCATTACGAGGTTTGCAAATATTATACGATGGACGAACATACAATGCTGCCAGATATTCTGGTAATCAGTACAAGAGTCTGGAATAAACTTACTCCCGAGTTTCAGCAGATATTGCAGGAAGCGGTGGACGAATCAGTCGAATATCAACGTAAACTCTGGGCCGAGGCCGAACAAAACGACCTTAAAACTGTTGAAAAGCAAGGTGTAAAGATTATATATCCGGACAAGCAGCCATTCAGAGATTCAGTTAAGAGCGTATGGGATGAATTCGAGGGCACTGAAATCGGCGACCTTATAAAAAGAATACAGGAGGTACAGTAACAGTGTTAAAATTGATAAAAAAGATATTGGACCAAATGCTGGAAATACTAATTATGATAGTTATGGCTGTTCTGGTTATAGATGTGTCATGGCAGGTCTTTACCCGCCTTGTGCTGAAAAAGCCAAGCACAGTAACAGAAGAACTGGCAATATTTATGATTATCTGGGTCGCGATGCTCGGTGCGGCGGTCGCACTGAATCGAGGCGCACATCTGGGCATCGATTACCTTGTAAATAAATTGTCCATAAGAAAAAAAATCTTTACAGAGGCTTTCGTCTTTTTCTGCATAGCGATGTTTTCGTTATGCGTTATGGTCATAGGCGGAATGGACCTTGTCATCAGCACTTTGAACTTAGGACAAATATCGCCGGCATTGGGAGTCAGAATCGGATATGTATATCTTGCAATACCAATCAGCGGCTTTTTCCTCGTACTTTATTCAGTAATCGGACTGGTTGAAAGGCTGGTTGAATTATATAGGCATCGTTATACTTCACAGCAAAAAACCCTGTCGGCTGACGAGCAGGTTGGCGCATATTGACGCTAAATTAAAAATTCGAAAGGATACTCAGTGAGTTTCCCAATAGTAATTCTGGTTTTGAGTTTTGTCATACTGGTCGCCTTAAATGTGCCGGTAGCGTTCTGTATGGGCATTTCAACAGTTCTGGCGCTTTTGGCTATGGGCGATTTGCCGGCGTTCGTGGCTACGGCACATAAGATAGCTACCGGAATCGACAGTTTCACTTTGCTGGCGATACCATTTTTTATATTGTCCGGGCTGCTGATGGGACAAGGCGGCATCGCCCGGAGACTTATTGATTTCGCCAATGTGATTGTAGGCCGATTTCGCGGCGGACTTGCTTTTGTAAACATATTAACCTGTATGCTTTTCGGCGCTATATCAGGCTCGGCAACGGCGGCAGTATCAGCGGTAGGCGGCTTTATGATTCCGCTAATGAATAAAATGGGCTACAATCGGGAATTCAACACGTCTGTAACGATAACGGCAGCAACAACAGGCCTCTTGATTCCGCCCAGCAACTCTATGATTGTTTACTCTCTGGCAAGCGGCGGCATTGTTTCAATCGCCGCTTTGTTTATGGCAGGCTACATTCCCGGCATACTGACGGGAATATCTCTGATGATTGTCAGTGGAATTATATCCGTCAGGAAAAACTACGGCAAAGGAGAAACTTTCGCCTTTAAGGAAGGTTTGATGCGTTTCCTGCACGCGATTCCGCCAATGATGCTCGTGCTTATCGTGGTCGGCGGAATCCTGATGGGATGGTTCACTCCGACAGAAGCGTCGGCAATAGGCGTTCTCTACACATTAATCCTGGCGGTATTCGTATATCGGGAGGTCAAAATCAGCCAACTGCCGGCAGTTTTGCTTCAGTGCGGCGTTATTACCTCGGTCGTCTTTATGCTCATAGGAACAAGTATGGCGATGTCGTGGGTATTGGCGGCGGAAAATGTACCGCAGGAAATCAGCGCAGGCTTAATGGGCCTGACAGACAATAAATTTCTCATCCTGCTGATAATTAACGCCTTAATGCTGGTGGTCGGCTGTTTTATGGATATGACACCTGCTATTTTAATATTTACACCGATATTTTTACCTGTTATACAAAGACTTGGTATGCATCCACTGCATTTTGGTATAATATTAATTATGAATTTGAATATCGGGTTATGTACGCCGCCGGTCGGGACGGCTCTTTTCCTGGGCTGCGGCATAGCAAATACTACCGTAACTAAGGTGATTCG
>Ga0315283_10000018_pt1 | contig 82803 bp, 55 predicted proteins | sample YL17G09_0_MG_FD_204541 | JGI IMG/M metagenome (GOLD analysis project Ga0315283, IMG submission 204541) | Sediment microbial communities from Yellowstone Lake, YNP, Wyoming, USA - YL17G09_0 | ecosystem: Environmental > Aquatic > Freshwater > Lake > Sediment | place: USA: Wyoming | collected...
TGAAAGACCTCGAGGTCTTTGCGCAATATTGGCTCTGGCAGCCGCCTGAAACCCATAGGGAAAAGATTAATTTCAATATCGGGTGGAAGTTTTACAAAGGTCCCATTTCCGGTGATGCAGCAAAGGCTTATTCCTACCCTTCAGATAGTTCATGGACGAGTGTAACAGTCCCCCATAATCCGCCTATAAGCCTTACAAGCCCCGACCCAGCAAGACCGGCCTGGGGCAGTTACAGTTATGAAGGCGTCAGCTGGTATCGTAAGCATTTTACTATAGACAGTTTCTATCAGACGGAGGGGCGAAAGATATTCATAGAATTTGAGGCTGCCAATACCGTTGCAGTCGTGTGGATAAATGGCACTCAACTGACAACCCATTACGGCGGATATTTACCGTTTACAGTGGATATAACAAATTATGTCAATTTTGGTGCAACCGATAATGTTATAGCTGTAAAGGTTGATAATACATACAACAGCACTGTACCACCCGGCGAGTCCGGCTGGTTTAATTGGCCTGGTATCTACAGGGATGTCTGGATGCATATCACCGATAAGCTGCATGTTACCGATGCGGTTTATGCAGGTAAAGTCGCAGACGGCGGCATATTTGTTACATATCCTGCCGTGAGTACTTCATCGGCTCAGGTCCAGGTTAAAACGAATATAGACAATGAATATACTTCGGCCAAAAGCTGTACAGTAAAAACTTATCTTTTGAATCCTGATAATCAAATTGTCGATACAGATGGGATATCAAGCACGCAAAGTATTGCTGCTGACGTAAATTATACTTTCACGCAAACGGCCACGGTTAGCGACCCTTGCCTGTGGCATCCTGACCATCCTTATCTTTACACTGTTTTGACAGAAGTTTATGACAGCAATGTTCTTGTCGATACTTACCAGACACGTATAGGCATAAGGAGCATAAACTTCACTAAGGCCGGCGGCTTCAAGATTAACGGCGAAACTTTCAGGTTTATGGGCGCCAACCGAATGCAGGATTATCCTTACCTGGGATACGCTATGTCCAATTCCGAGCAGCGTCGCGATATGGTACGACTAAAGGAAGCAGGATTTCAGTATGTTCGTACCGCGCACTATCCGCAGGACCCTGCCGTTATGGAAGCGTGCGACGAACTTGGCCTTCTGGTAATGGATGAAATACCGGGCTTTCAGAATATGGGCGGCTCGACTTTTAGGAGTAATTCCTACCAAAATATGAGAGATATGATTCGGCGCGACAGGAACCACGCCTGTGTAATCGCATGGGAACTTTCACTGAACGAAACCTGGCCTGGTTCAATTGAAGTTGAAGCAATGAACATCGGTCATACCGAGTATCCCGGCGACCAATGTTTTGTATCCGGCTGCTATGATGATACATACTACGACGTGTTCATTGCGACGCCGAAGGTGAGCACCGGCCCAGCGGCAAGGGAATATACCGGCAGCAAACCGCTTATAGTCAGCGAATACGGCGATTGGGAATATGCTGCATTAGGGTCAATTCAGGGTGCGGATCGTGCTGCGTGGTACGTCGGTGGTTATGGAACTATTGGTTACGGCGAATCAGGAATGCTGGTACAAGCGGGAAATCATCAGGATGGACTGCATCTGAACCGAGGCCTGACCAATATGTGCGGAGACGGACTATGGGTCGCTTTTGATTATGCAAATTATGAGCAGGGGGCAATCGATAAACTTCGTATACCGAAATTTTCCTATTACTTCTTCCAGAGTCAACGCAATCCGAGCCTGATTATACCGGGTATTGATTCAGGTCCTATGATTTATATAGCCAATTACTGGACTTCCACATCTACTACGGACGTAAAAGTTTTCAGTAATTGTGAGCAGGTGAAATTATATATCAATAGTGTACTTTGGGCTACCCAAAGTCCAGATACAGCCTATCCTACTGCGAATTTACTGCATCCGCCTTTTACATTTTCAGGTTTGACCTGGGTGACGGGTACACTAAAAGCAGAAGGTCTTATCAACGGCGCGGTAGTTGCGACACATATTGTCAAGACGCCGGGGACGGCCAGTTCGATTATCGTTAGTTTTGATGCTGACGAAATGACTGCGGATGGCTCAGACATAATTTTTGTATATGCAAATGTTGTTAGCAGTAATGGTGCAGTGGTGCAATCCTTTGGCGGTAATGCCGGTACGGATAATATCACGTTTAATGTTACCGGTCCTGCGACTATTGTTAGTCCGACTGTTATACGGGCAGAAGCCGGCACTGCTGCCATTCTGATTCGGTCAACAACTCGGCCTGGGCAGATTACTGTGACCGCCACAAAAACGGGTTTAACCAGCGGCAATGCCAATATCAACAGCATAATGGGTGATAGGTAGGGAGGCAAGAGGATTGAAGGACGGTTTTGGGAAACGCAGCAAAATTGAGCTGATATTAAACACGGCTGATTCCTGCCCGAAGATTCTCACCGGCCATTTGAAAATGGGCGGGACAAATCCTGCCGGCTGTCAAATCAATGCCAATAGTCTTTATTTTACCATTGCAGGGAAACCTGTTTTGCCCGTCATGGGCGAGTTTCATTTTTCACGTTATCCGCGGCAGTACTGGGAAGAAGAAATCCTGAAAATGAAAGCCTGCGGCATAAATATTATCGCGAGCTATATCTTCTGGATTCATCACGAGGAAATACAAGGACAATGGGATTGGACGGGCAATAAAGACCTCCGGTATTTTGTCCAGTTATGCGCGAAACATGGGCTGTATGCATTTCCACGAATAGGGCCTTACGCTCACGGCGAATGTCGGAATGCCGGTTTTCCAGACTGGGTTTGGGAGATGCCGAATCAGCGAACCGATGACCCTGTTTATTTGTCGTACGCGAGAAAACTTTACACCGAGATTTTCAATCAGATAAAAGGGCTTTTATACAAAGATGGCGGCCCTGTAATCGGAATCCAGGTAGAAAATGAGTATTGGTGCGGCAAAGCCGGCGAAAAGCATATGATGACGATGAAGAATATGGCAATAGAAGTCGGCTTCGATGTTCCGATTTATACTGCCACAGGATGGAAAGACGCTTCGCTTCCGCAGAATGAATTTATTCCTGTATGGGGCGGATATGCGGATTTGCCATGGGAACTTCATGCTGAAAAACTGCCGCCTATGCCTGAGTATTTTTTTCATCATGTTAGAAATAACGAAGTAATGGATGAAACGTTGAGCGTGAAGGCAAAGTGCTACGATGCTGACTTTTCTCACTATCCTTACACTACCTGCGAAATGGGTGCGGGAATTCAGATAACATACCGTCGCCGACCTGTCGTAACAGCCGATGATGTTTGTGCGTTATCAATGGTAAAAATCGGCAACGGCTCAAACCTGATGGGTTATTACGTATTCCACGGCGGTACCCATCCAGACGGCATAAAGACTTCTATGCAGGAAGTTGATGGCCGGCCATATAAGCTTGAATATCCTGTAAAATCTTACGATTTTCAGGCGCCTATCGGCGAGTTCGGCCAGATTTCCGAATCATATCAAGGCTTCAAAATCATGCATCTGTTTTTGAATGATTTTGGACAGCTTTTAGCTCCTATGGTTAGTGTTTTGCCAGAAGCGCGGCCTGCGAATGTAAATGACAAAAAGACCGTGCGTTTTGCCGCGAGGATAAAAGATGACAGCGGTTTTCTCTTTTTCAACAATTACCAGCGGCTTGCCGAAATGAACGATTTCGAAGATTGCCATGTTGAATTAAGACTGAAAAAAGAGACGCTTCAGATGCCAAGAAAACCTTTTACAGTCAGAAAAGGAACGTATTTTATTTTGCCGTTCAATTTACCTGTGAATGATGCCCATCTGAAATATTCTACTACGCAATTACTTTGCAAGATTAATGATAAAGCGGCGGATACATACTTTTTCTTTGCGATTGACGGTATTGATGCTGAGTATGCTTTTGATTCGACAACCATCCGAAGCGTCGATGCTTGCGGCGGAAAGATAGATTCTGCCGATGGGGTGACTTATGTTTCCGGCATTAAACCGGGCACAGATTGTATAATCCATATAGTAACAGCGTCTGGAGATAAAGTCGATATTGTTACTTTGACCGTCGAGCAGGCAAAACACTGCTGGAAAGGCCAAGCCTGGGGCCGAGAGAGGGTTTTTCTTACCAAGGCCAATCTCCTCTTTAGTCATAACGACATTAGGGTTTATAGCACTAATCCTGCGCAAATGTCCTTTTCGGTTTATCCGGCAGCGGAAAAAGAACTTTCTGACGGACTTTGCAGATTGCCCGCGGAAGATAATGGCTTATTTACTCAATATGCTTTGACAAAACAATCCAAGAATGTCAAGGTTACGCTTAATGTTTCTCCTGATGGCGTTAAAAAGCAGGATTATAAAGAATGGTCAATACAAGTGCCAAAGGATTCACTGAATGGAACAAGCGACGTATTTCTTCGCATACATTATGTTGGAGATACGGCTCGTGCATATATTAACGGCAAACTTGTAGCGGATAATTTTTACAATGGTCTGCCGTGGGAAATAGGCTTAAAACGATTCGCACCGGAAGTTTTCCAGTCGGGTCTTATTGTTCAAATTACACCAATGCGGGATCAGTCGCAAGTATATCTGGAAGACTGGGCAAAAATACCCGCGGGACAGAAACCGGATATACAAAAAATTGAGATTTTACCTGAATACTCCGCAATTATTGCACAATCACAGCCACATTCGGCAACTGGAAAAAAACCTGAATTGTCTTTAAGAAGCACCAATTAAACCCGCTTCTTTGGGCTAAATCACGTCTTCGCTTATGTTGTGGAAAAGCACTTGATTTTGATAACAATATTGTTAAACTTGCGATTCTTACAGACTAAAAATTATTTTGTAAAGAAAGGAATCCAATGAGCGGCAAAAGCAACTTAACCGGTCATTTTACCCTCCCAGCCCAAAAGGGGATGGATAAAGAAGTCCAGATGTTATGCAAAAAATGGGGCGCCGACGCTATCCGTGACAGCGATGGAACCACTCTGTCTCCTGAACTATTAGATCTGGGGCACAGGATTTATTCTACTATCTGTCTTATCAGAGGGGACCAGCAATGGGCCAAAGCGAATCCTGACCAGTGTCAGCAGAAGTATCTTATATCTTCTCCTGTAAGCTGCCAGAGCGACCGTGAATTGCGGATTAAAATACTAAAAGGTTATAGTCATGAGCAGTTCGCGATAGACAGTAAACATGACCCTAAAAAATATTGGGAAGTTATCGACCGAACTACCGGCCAGGTGGTAAGCACGAATAATTGGAAATATTCGGAGTCAAGTCAGGAAGTTGTTATCCAAAATGTAAAAAAATGGCATATTTATACGGTTAATTTTCTCGTCTATCAGATTTGGGAAACCACATCTATGTACAATTATATAACCAACAACTGGACGGGAGAACATCAAATGGGTGTGGACCCTCGCCAGCCGCTAACTTATAAACACCTGCTGGAGTATCTCGAACAGTGGCTCCAAAGCCATCCTAAAACCGATGTCGTTCGTTTCACTTCTCTGATGTATCAGTTTCCGCTGATTAAAAATGAAAAGCGTGAAACGGTGTATTTGGAATGGACCGGATACCTGGATGCTATGAGCGCCCTGGCGATGGATGAATTCGAAAAAGAAAAGGGCTATCGTCTTCGCAGTGAAGATATAGTTGACGAAGGTTACTTTAACAACTCATCCAGGGTTCCTAAAAAAGAATTTCTCGACTGGATGGATTTTGTTCAAAAGTTTGTAAGGGGATACGCGAAACAATGCGTGGATATAGTTCATAAGCATGGCAAGGAGGCAGTATTATTTTTCTGTGACCATTGGATTGGAACAGAGCCTTATATGGAAGGATTCGAAGACATCGGCTTCGATGGAATAATCGGTCCCTGCCTGAGCGGTGTCGAACTTAGAAGAATTACGGATGTACCCGGAAAATCAGTTAAGGAAGTCAGACTGTATCCTTATTTCTTTGCCGTTAACCTGCAGGATGAACCGGTTTTTAAAGATGACGGCGACCCTGTTAAGGAATGCAAGAAGTGGTGGAAAGGGATTCGAAGAGCATTACTCAGGCGATGTGCCGACCAAATTGGTTTTGGCGGCTATCTGGACCTGGCCATAAAGTATCCTGATTTTCTGGACTATGTGGGACAATTAGCTGACGAATTCAGAACCGTATTGCAAAGAACACAAAAAACACCTGCCTATGATATCGGCAAGAAAGTTGCAATACTCGATGTTTGGGGAAAAGCCCGCTCATGGATGCACAATGAAGATTGGCCGAAAGGGCACATCCCTGAATGTTTGTGCGGATTGCCGGTAGAAGTTGAATTCATCAGCTTCGATGACATACGCAAAAACGGCATCAGCGACGATATCGGTGTAATTATTAATTGGGGCAGAGCCGATAGTGCCTGGAGCGGAGGCAAAAATTGGATAGATACTGCTGTTGTTGAGAAGATACGACAGTGGGTTTGTAACGGCGGAAGCTTCATAGGTGTCGATGGCCCAACCGCATACGAATACCAGGGCAGATTCTTCCAGCTGGCTGATGTTCTCGGCGTTCAAAAGGAAGTGGGAAATGGTCTCGGCTGGAGTAAGACCATAAAGCCGGCAGCGAATAAAAAACATTTCATTCTTGGAGATTCTCCGGGAGATATTAATATTAGTGCAAATAATTCCGAAGTTTATATCAGCAGCGATGACACGGACTTATTGGCTGGAAATCCAGGTAAGGTTTTATTGTCGGCTCATACTTTCGGTAAGGGAAGAGCTGTTTATATGGCCGATTACATACATAACCCTGAGAATATTCGATTGGTTTATAGAGCGATTCTCTGGGCGGCCGGTCTTGAAAATAAACTAAAAGTTTGGTTTAGCTCCAATTATAATACAGATTGTGCCTATTATCCGCAGGTTAAGGAATTCGTTGTTATGAACAACACGGAAAAACCGCAGAAAACAACTGTTTATAACGAAGCCGGCAAAACCGCGGAGATTTCTTTAGAACCGATGGAAATGAAATGGTTCACACTGGACCAGATAAATAAACAATGTAAATAGACAAGAGGTAAATCTGTATGATAACACCTAAAGTTCCAAAGATAATATTCGGCGGAGATTACTTCCCTGAACAATGGCCGCAGGAAATCTGGAATGAAGATATCCGCCTAATGAAGCAGGCCAACGTAAATATGGTCAGCATCGCCATTTTTACAGGAGCGGTTATTCAGCCGGATGAAAATACTTATAACTTTGACTGGCTGGATAAGATAATGGACCTGTTGGCAGAAAACGATATTTACGCTTGTTTAGCTACTTCCACGGCAGCTCCTCCTATCTGGTTAAGCTATAAGTACGATGATGTTCAGCCGGTCAGAGAGACGGGGTTAAGATTCGATTATGGCCACCGGCAGGCATACTGCATCAACAGCCCCAGTTACAGAAAATTTGTCCGTAATTTAGCCGAAAAAATGGCCGTTCGTTATAAGGACCATAAGGCATTGGCTTTGTGGCATATCAATAACGAGTACGCGAACAAAAACGATATGTGTTTTTGTAAAAACTGCGAAAAAGGTTTTCGCGAATGGTTGAAGAAAAAGTACGGGACTATTGACAGACTCAACGAAGTCTGGGGTACTATTTTCTGGGGAGAAAGATACGCCTGCTGGGAGCATATAAACACGCCCAAGGCAAGTACCGGTTCGAGAAATTCTACAAAACTGCTTGATTATAAGAGATTTTTAAGCGAAAGCTTTTTCACTTTGTATTTGGAAGAATATAATGTTCTCAGAAAAATTACGCCGAATATGCCTATTAACACAAATTTCGAAGGCGACTGGCGCAAATTTGACCATTCGTTATTCAAAGACTATTTAGATGTCGTCTCGTGGAACTGTTACCCTGACCCCGCTAATCATGATTCTCGCAAATGGGTTGCTCTGCGGCATTCTATGATGCGATCTTTACTGGGCAAGCCGTTTATGCTTATGGAACAGGCGCCTTCACAAGTGGATTGGTATCCGGTTAATATCAATAAACCTCCCGGCCTGATGCGTCTTTGGAGTTATCAGGCTCTGGCTCACGGCTCCGATTCGATAATGTATTTTCAATGGCGGGCTTCCAAAAAAGGCGCTGAAAGATATCACAGTGGGATGATTCCGCATTTCGGTACAGATTCGAGGGTATTTAAAGAGATATGCGGCTTAGGCAACGAATTGGATAAAGTAAAAGATATAGTTGGCTCCGACATCGATTCAAAAGTAGCTATCGTTATGGATAACGATTCCTGGTGGGCGGTTGATAATCCTTATGGTTCTGCCGGAAGCAAGTCACTCGATAATGAGACTTTCTGGAATGCCAATGCTCAGCCTTTCCCAACAGTGCTGGTCAGCTATTTCGGCGAGCTCGAATACTATTTTAATGCTCTGTATGATATGAACGTTCCGGTTGATGTTATTCCTGTTCATTATGATTTTTCAAAGTATAAAATCATTATCGCTCCGCTTCTGCATATGATTAAGCCGGGCTTTAAGGAAGCTGTGGAAAGTTTTGTGAAAAAGGGCGGTATCTTTATTACTACTTATTTTACAGGCTTGATTGACGAATCCGTAGGCGTATACCTGGGCGGCTATCCCGGGCCGCTAAGAGATGTTATGGGTATCAAGGTTGAAGAATATAATCCATTGCCGCCGGGCGGCAGGAACGCAATGAAAATGGCTGCGGCACACGACGGTTTCAAGAAAGATTATGACTGTTCGGTATGGTGCGATGTTATCCATGCGGCAGGTGCGAAGGTGTTGGCAACATTTGTAAATGATTATTATGCCGGCAATCCATGCTTTACGGAAAATCAGTTCGGCAGCGGAAAAGCCTACTATGTGGGCACAAGGCCGGATAAAGATTTCATGAAAGATTTTCTTACGAAGATTTTAAAAGAACAAAAAATTGATATGCCTGATTTGCCCCAGGAAGTTGAGTTGATGACCAGGTCCAAAAAGGGTAAGTCCTATTGTTTTTATATAAATCATGGAGTAACTGAAAAGACAGTGAAGCTGCCCTCCGGCAGGTATGAGGATATTCTTACCGGCGATATCCATAAGGGAACTCTGACTTTGGCTAAGTATGGCGTATCCATTTTAAAGGGAGAATGAATCCGATTAATTTTGAAGGGAAGATCATGAGATCAAAGCAATTGTTTCTTTTTTTGTTGATTGTGGTTTGTTGTATTACGCAATTTGTTACTGCGAAAGAATTTATCATCGGTGCCGATATTTCGGCGCTGACAGTGTATGAAAAATCAGGTGTGATTTATCGCGAAAACGGTAAGCCAAACGACCTAATTGCTATTTTGAAGGATAACGGGTTCAACACTATTCGACTTCGCCTATTCGTAAACCCGAACAACAAAGGTATAGTTACAAATAACCTGCCTTATACCCTGAAGCTTGCAAAAAGAGCCAAGGCTCAGGGCATGAAATTGCTGCTGGATTTTCACTACTCAGACACATGGGCAGACCCCCAGCAACAGACAAAACCCAAGGCATGGGAAAAGATGGGTTTTGAAGAACTGAAACAAACAGTGCAAAGCTATACCGCCTATGTCATAAAGGCCTTCAAAAAAGAAAATGTGCTTCCGGACATTGTGCAAATTGGCAATGAAGTTACCCCCGGTATGCTTTGGCCCGATGGGAAAGTCACGGGAAAATATGACACTGAGGCTCAATGGGGGAAATTTGCCTCTTTGCTCAAGGCCGGTATCGCCGGCGTCCGGTCGGCAACTCCTGATGCTAACCTGAAGATTATGATTCAAATCGATCGGGGCGGCACGAAAGGCGTTAGTAAATGGTTCTTCGACAATCTCAATAAGCATCAGGTTCCTTACGATATTATCGGCACAAGCTTCTATCCTATGTGGGGGCACGGAACAATTGAAAACCTCAGGGAAAACCTGAATTACATTGCCACGGAACTCAAGAAAGATGTAATGATTGTGGAAACAGGCTATCCGTATGCGATGAGCAAATGGTATGAGCAGTATGAGAACCCTGCGAAAATGCCGCTTCCATTAACGCCGCAGGGACAGTACGATATGCTTTACGCGATTACAAAGGCGGTACTCGAAACTCCTGATAACCACGGTTACGGAGTATGCTACTGGGCTCCTGAATCAGTGACGATTCCAAAGCATACATGGCTGGAAGGCACTTCTGCTGTGTTTGATTCTAAAGGAAATGCGCTGCCCGGTATCCGTGCCTTTAAAGATGCGGCCGATTCAGCCGTTGAAAAAGGAAAATAATAACTGGTGATTTTGTCAAAGTAGTTGTTATATCCCCGCTCGAATTTTATAGTCTCTAAGAGACGGCAAAAGGAGAAAAATAGAGTTATGAAACCGCAATCAATTTCTATAAAACTGTTTATTTTACTGACCTTATGCTTCGTATGCACAGCGATAGGCGCCCCGGAAGCCAATGAGAACCCGCGCCAGCGTTTGTTAATGGATTTTAACTGGCGGTTTCACCTTGGCAACGCCTCCGAACAAAAACAGGACTTTGATTTTGGCGCCGACAGAATGTTTGCGAAAGTTATGACTCGCCTTAAAGTGCTCGGGGAGGATTTTAATGACGGTGATTGGCAGAAAATTAATCTGCCGCACGATTGGGTAGTAGAACTGCCTTTCGACCCATGCGCGGAAATGAATCACGGATTCAAACCAACAGGAAGAGCATTTCCGGCAAACAGTATCGGCTGGTACCGCAAAGTTTTTGATATTCCTGCAGACGAACTTGGCAAACAGATGTCGCTGGAATTCGATGGTGTGTTCCGCGACTGCTATGTATGGCTCAACGGTTTTCTCCTCGGCCGAAATCAAAGCGGCTATAATAGTTTTAGCTTCGATATTACAGACTATGTCAACTATGGCGGCAAAAACGTTCTGGTACTCCGCGTGGATGCAACGAATCAGGAAGGATGGTTTTATGAAGGCGGCGGCATTTACCGGCACGTCTGGCTGACAAAAACCAATCCTCTGCATATTGCCCACTGGGGAACGTTCGTAACTTCAGATGTACAAAATAGTTACGCAACAGTAACTGCGCAAGCTAAAATCGTTAATGAAAATGACGAAAAGGCGGCAATTAAACTGGAATCATATATTGAGGACGCCAATGGAAAAATTCTGGTTAAAAAAATCATCAGCAGCGGCACTATCGAGCCGTGGAGTCAAAATCAACTGTCCTGTAAAATGAAAATTAAAGACGTGAAATTATGGTCTCTCGAATCACCATATCTCTATAAACTCGTATCAATCATAAAACAAAACGGCAAAATACTGGACCGATACGAAACGCCCTTTGGAATACGAACGATTTCTTTTGATGCCGACAAAGGGTTTTCTCTAAATGGCAAACAAATCTTCATCAAAGGAACCTGTAATCATCAGGACCACGCCGGCGTAGGCCTGGCTCTGCCCGATAGTATCCAGTATTATCGTATTAAAAAACTCAAGGAAATGGGCTGCAATGCCTACCGCACTTCGCACAACCCTCCGACGCCGGAACTGCTTGAAGCCTGCGACAGGCTGGGAATGCTGGTTCTGGATGAGACTCGAACGATGGGCACATCTCCGGAGATACTCGGGCAGCTTGAAAGTATGGTTCTGCGCGACCGTAATCATCCTTCTATAATTATGTGGTCGCTGGGCAATGAGGAAAAGAGTATTCAGGGCAAAGATTACGGCCTGCGAATCGGGAAAACAATGGTGAGAGCTATCAAAAATCTTGACTCCACTCGGCCTATAACGATGGGAATGGACGATGGTTTCGGCAAAGGTATTTCGGACGTTATAGATATCCAGGGATTTAACTATAGACAGCATTTTGTAGATGGTTTTAGAAAAGACCGTCCTAAAACACCAATCCTTATGTCGGAAGATGCCAGCACCCTATGTACGCGAGGCATATACGCCAATGACGAGACAAAAGGATATATGACTTCTTATGATGAGAACGCTCCGATGTGGGGCTATACTACAATACCTTGTTTCAAATTTTATGCCCAGCGCCCGTGGATTATAGGCACATTTATGTGGACAGGTTTTGATTATCGCGGCGAACCAACTCCTTATAAGTGGCCGTGCATTAGTTCGCATTTCGGCATTATGGATACCTGCGGCTATCCGAAGGACAATTTCTTTTACTATCAGGCATGGTGGGGCGATAAAACTGTGCTGCATATATTTCCGCACTGGAACTGGGCCGGCAAAGAAGGACAGGATATCGATGTGCGCTGCTTCACTAATTGCAGCGAAGTAGAATTATTCCTTAACGGCAAAAGCTTAGGCAAACAATCCGTAGCCGAATACAATGATGTGCGATGGAATGTTAAATACGAGCCGGGTACGCTTCTTGCCAAAGGATATAAGGACGGCAAAGAAATCGCCCAGGCCAAAGTCGAAACCATTGGCTCGCCGGCGAAAATATCGCTGGTTCCGGATCGCGAATCGATTAACGCCGATGGCGAAGATGTCGCGATGGTGCGGGTCGAAATACGCGATGCGCAGGACAGAATTTGTCCGCTGGCTGACAATCTGATTAAATTCGAAATAAGCGAAAATGGAAAAATCATAGGCGTAGGCAACGGCGACCCGAGCAGTCACGAATCGGACAAAGCTTCTCAAAGGAAAGTATTTAACGGTCTGGCTCAGGTAATTGTCCAGTCGGGGAAAACCGCCGGCGATATAAAACTCACAGCTCAAAGCGATGGACTGCCGCAGACCGAAATAATTATTAAAGCTCAGCAGTGCCCGCTGCGCCAGGCAGTTCCATAGCGGACAAGTACGATTAGGCAAAGATCGCTATTTGCTGTTTGGTTCGCTTATGTTTGGTTCCTGGCATTCAGATTTAGAGCTTTTGAGCCATTCGTCAACTTTTCTCTGGACCGCATCAGCACCTTCTTCGGCCTTGGTATAAATTTTTTCGCCCATTTCCATTAAGTCTGCCTTGATTTCTCTGATTTTAAGCTCAATAAGAATGTCACAATAGCCTTGTGAGACCATTGCCTCTTTAATTTCGGGGTGCAAATCGAAGTCTTTCGAAGACCAGGTTCTTATGTCTGCAAACGTATCGGTGAAGGTCATAAATCTTTTATCTATGACTATAAAACCCTTGTCAGCCCTCAAAATATAATGGGCTGATGACCATAAGGTAATAATAGAAATTACTACGACAGCAGACAACGCCACTAAAAAGACCTTTTTCATATCAAATTACCTCCAAAATTAGACAATTAACACCTATCTGTTAGACATAACACATTAACTTTTAGGAATTTTAATGTAAATAAGCTTGATTGTCAAGTCTTTTATTTGACTTTATTGGCTTTTATATGATCTTTAAATATTTTATAGTTTTTTACTTGACACTGTATACTTTACGTGCTATTTTATCGGAGTAAGCTAATAAGTAATATATTGGATTGTTTTAGTGGAATTTACTGGTCAGTTATAGGAATGTTTGGTATTTTATGGCGTCTATTGGCAACAGTTTTGTACTGAGGAATAATTTGAAGCGTTGTCCTGAGGAAGTTGGAGATAATGCCGTAAAGTGTAAGCATTGCGGGTCAATGCTTGACAGTAGAGGCGAGGATACCCTTGACCGTGCGGTTACAATTGGGTCAGGACATACCCCACTCCGATATAATACTCTCGATTCAGCCGCTAACACTGGCGGGAAAGTGTCTATCAATTGGACCGGCGACACTGGATTTGGTGTTGTAATGGAGGCAGGAGAATAAATGCGATTCCTGTTTGAGACATATAAGAATCATCATAATGAAGGGATAGAAGCCCACAAGAAGGGCGATTATCCTAAGGCGCGGATGCACTATCTTATGGCGGCTAAATACCTCTGCTCTCTTGCAGAAGAAACTGATGCAGAATTCAAGCAGGAACGATTAAAGAAAGCTCAGCGGCTTATAGATATCGCTAAAGAATTAGAGGGTAAACGGGCAGCAAAACCAGCCACAGATAAACACGGATTGAAACCGCAACTAAAGACAGTTGATGAAGAGGTTGAAACGAAAGCTGATAAATGGATAGTAACAAATCCGCCAAAGACCAGCTTTAATGATGTGGCAGGGCTGGATGATGTCAAAAAGGTGATTCAGCTTCGCGTAATTTATCCGCTGCAGCATCCGGAAGTAACGCAGAAATTCAAGAAGAGAGCCGGCGGCGGCGTTTTACTTTATGGTCCGCCGGGAACGGGAAAGACGATGATTGCCCGCGCTATCGCCTGCGAATTAGACGCTACATTTATGAGCGTAAAATGCAGCGATATTATGAGTAAATGGGTAGGCTCTGCTGAAAAGAATGTTTGCGAATTGTTTAGTGCGGCTAAAAAGTATCCGCGATGTGTAATTTTTATGGATGAGACCGAGGCTATTGTCGCCAAACGCGGCGGTGATTCGACGGTAATGAATCGCGTTATTCCTGAATTTCTGGCGCAGGTGGACGGTTTGGAAAAAAGAGAAAATATGCTGCTGCTTTTGGGAGCGACAAATCGGCCCTGGGATATGGACGAGGCGGCGCTTCGGCCGGGCAGGTTCGATGAACTGATTTTTGTGCCTTTGCCGGATGTTAAAGCAAGGCTCAAAATGGTTGAAGCTAATTTTAAAGATGTACCAAAGGCTGAGGATATGAACATTGACATACTTGCGGAGCGTCTTGAAGGTTTCTCCGGCGCGGATATTAAAGGATTTACCGAAGCGGTAACTGATTTGCCGTATCAAAGGCAGATTGATACCGGCGATGAGCAAATCGTAACCGCAGAAGATATCGAAAAGGCTCTGCAAAAAGCAAGGCCGAGCGTAGACGCAAAAATGCTTGCAAGGTATGAAATTTATCGGCAAACCCGAAGTGGAGGTTAAAAAGTGTTAGGGACATTATTAAATTTGTTGAGGCCGAGTTATGCTTTGACGGCGCTGATACTTTTCGGCGGCTGGCAGGGATATACGTTTGTTAAATCTATTCCGCAAAAAGTGACTTTGCCGTTCGGTACTTTTCAAATTCAGAGCGGACAAAAAAGTCAGACTGTTGAAAGTAATCAGCCCGCAAAACCTGAGCAGGTTCAAACAGAGCAATTATCCTCTAATCCGACTATTGCAGCGATACAGAAGATAAGTCCGGGAATGAGGATTATATCTTGGGCTGTTGTTTATATTCTTTTGTGTTTTGTTTCTGTACCGGGGATAAAAATGATGCTTGCGCGGGAATCGAATTTAGTTAATGCGATTTTAATTATCATTTATTCAGGTTTAGGTTTGTTACTGGCGTTTGTATTTGCGGCTTTTCAGTTCAGCAAGCTGACAGATGTAATGCTGATTGCGGCAGTTATTTTTTCAGTTCTTTTCATAGTATGGCTTGCCGGCGAACTTGAGAAAATGCGAATACAGGATACCTTTAGTGCCGGTTAATAACCGCAGATGAAAACAGAATGAAACCGCAGATGAACGCAGATAAATGCTGATGGAATAGAAGGAAAAAGATAAATGAGTAAGGATGATTTTGACACTTTAGACAATGCCCCAACGATACCGGGTGAGCCGGGCGGGCAGATTCTAAGCGGACAATATAAAATCATCCGCCAAATCGGCTCCGGCGGGATGGGGACAGTCTATCTTGCCAGGGACTTATATCTTGATATTGAAATAGCCATAAAAGTTTTGCCGACGCTCCTGGCTACTAACAAAAGGGCGATAGATAATCTCTGCGGAGAAGCAAGGACAGATCTTAAATTATCTCACCATAATATTGTTCGTTTGTATAACTTCCAGTCTGATGAAGCCATAAAATACCTTGTAATGGAATATATTAACGGAGGAAGCTTAGAGGATAAAATCGCTGCTGACGGAGCATTGAGCGTTGACGAAACTCTTAAAATATTCTCACAGGTTGCAGATGCGCTTGATTACGCACACTCACAGCATGTTTTGCACAGGGATATTAAGCCTGCCAATATAATGCTTACTAAAGACGGCGTTGCAAAACTTGCCGATTTTGGTATCGCAAGGCAGCTTAAAGAATCTATGACTCATATTACCGGCAAAGAGACAAGCGGGACGCTGCTTTATATGGCTCCGGAACAATTTCGCGGCGGCAAACCCGACCATCACAGCGATATTTATTCTCTTGCCGCAAGTATATACGAGTGTCTGTCCGGCAAACCGCCTTTCTGGCGAGGCTCGATTGAATATCAGATTATGAATGTGACACCTGAACCTCTTAATAAACTTAGCCAAAAGCAAAACGCAGCCTTGCTGAAAGCCCTTTCCAAAGAGCCAAATGACCGGCAGGAAAGCGCAAAGGAATTATTGGCCGACCTCGGTGCGGATTCCGCAAGCCTTAATTTGCAGCCGGCTAAAAAAGAAGCAAAAAAGCGTTACAAAGATACTCTTGATTATGCCCAAACGATAAATATAAAAGTTGAAAAACAAAAAGTCCAAAAAAATAGGATAAGGGTTTTGGCCGCAGCGGTTCTGGCGATTGCCGTGATTATTTCCTTGATGATTTTTGTGAAATACCGCAGCCAAAATGTTCAGCAGACGACAGATATTACACAAGTGCCTCTTCCTGAAAAACCAGCGACAGAACCACAGTCTCCCACACAGACAACTATACCTGATGTTCAAAAGCAGGTTGAAAAAACTGTCCAGGATGTTGCGAAGGAAGCCGAAGCTGAAAAACAAAAGAAATTAGTAGAGGAAAAAGAGAAAAAGTTAGAACAGGATAAGATTGAGGCTGATAGAAAAAAACAAGAATATGACAAATGGTTTGCTCAGGCACAAGCCTCTGAAAAAGAGGGTAATTTGTCCAATGCTGTAATGTTTTATCAGAAAGCAGAAGAATTTACTGGTGAATCTTTTCAATCGAAAATAGATTCATTAAATGTTCAAATAGCCGAACAGGAAAAGCAGAAAAAATTCAATGAGTTATTAGCTGAGGCTAAAACAAAGGATAATAAAGAGCAAGGCAGAGATGCGTTAAAAACTTTAGATGAAGCTCTTGGATTATATTCTGATAACAGTGAGGCGTTAGCCTTGAAAAAGAAGATAACCGGCTATTATGAACCTCCTTTGGCAATCGCTCCATTTGATGCGGTTAAGGCAAAAGAGTATCAAAAAGCAGCCGCAGATTTTAATAGCATACCCGTAGAGATTACCAATTCCATTGGAATGAAGTTGGTTTATATCCCTGCTGGCCAGTTTCTGATGGGCGGTCCTTCTGACGAGATAGTTAGTGATTTTGATAGAGATGAAAGCCCTCAACATCATGTAAAAATCAGTAAAGGTTTTTTCATCGGCGGTTATGAAGTTACCCAAGGGCAATATAAGGCAGTAATGGACAAAAATCCAAGTAAATTTAAGGGGGACGATAATTTACCAGTTGAGCAGGTAAACTGGAACGATGCGACAGAATTCTGTCGTAAGCTCAGCCAGAAGGAGGGTAAAATATATAGATTACCTACTGAAGCAGAATGGGAATATACCTGCCGGGCTGGAACGCAGACTCGATTTAGTTTTAGCGGCAGCGATTCTGGCCTCAATGATTACGGCTGGTGTAGTAGCAATAGTAATAATCATACTCATCCTGTAGGTCAAAAGAAACCTAATGGCTTTGGGCTATATGATATGCACGGTAATGTATGGGAATGGTGTCAGGATTGGCACGGCGAAAACTATTACAGTAGCAGTCCAGCATTTGACCCACAGGGGCCGACAAGTGGCAAATATCGTGTCCTTCGCGGTGGCTCTTGGTTCTACCCTCCGTTGTACTGCCGATCGGCGTCTCGCTTCTGGGAAGAATTCTGGTTTACAGCCATCGGCTATTACAATATCAATGGTTTTCGTGTTGTGATGGAAGTAGGACCATAGAACCACAGATAAATACTGATAATAAAAGGAAGCGATGAAATAAAAATGATAAATAGTGCGAAAATGAAAATTTGTGAGGATAAGTTTATCGGCCGGTTAAGAGAGAATTTGGCTATGGTTGAAAATCACGGCGGAATTCTGGAAGGAGATAATCTGGCCCAATTACGCAAACTGACCGATGGAAAAATGCTGCGAAGTGAAATGGAGAGCAAATTCCCGTTAGGTAAATTCGTATCAATCCGTATTACAACCAAGGCCGGATTTTTTGGTAAGGAAAAACAGGCGATTGCATTGGCAGGCAAGGTGATAATTCGTCTGGATAACCTTGTAAAATCCGGCAGCGATGATGAGCCGATTTTGCTTAATGAACTTAGTGTGATTCTCAGTAAAGAATCAGATTTAGCGACACGCGGCTGCTTTGATTGTGTGTTGGGCCTGTTTAGTCCGACCGGCTGGAATGATGAAGCGAAACAATTTGTAATTAATGAACCGAGCGGTTCAGGTTGGGCATCTAATGCAGTCTATCCAATTCTGGTTGGGCCGGAGATTACAGAATTGGTTTGGGATAAAAAAAGCGGCAAAATCAGCGAATATATCCAGTGTTTCTGCGGCCTGACCCTTGCTGAACGTCAGCAGGTCTGCAGGGATATGATTAAAAGAGCTATCCTGGTGCAGGAATTTGCGAATCTGCAAAAGATAGCGTCAGAAAAAGGTTTCTCTTTGGATTTTGTTAAAGATGTCGCAGAAAAAATTGGCTCTGAACAAAATAATTTAAAATTAACAAAAATAAAAGATATCGGCTTTGTATTAAAAAAGAAAATTTAACACTTTATTAGGAGATACAGTTATGAGAAATTGGTTGAGCAAGGTAACAGGACTTTTTGGCGGAAAGCTAATGAAGATAGAAAAGCTTACCACTAATCAGCTCGAGGACGAGAAAATCAGACTGCAGACTATTCAGGAAGGTTTTATCAGCGAGGTAAGGCAGCTGGAAGGTAAAAAACGGACTTTGTTCGAGGAAGGACGAAAAAAGAAAAGCGTTCTTGAAAAACAAACTCTCGCCATACAGATAAAACAGGTTGACGATGAGGCAAGGGATATCGTCAAAGCCAATAATCTGATAAGCAGGCAGATTCTCGTTACCGGCAAACTGTCCCAGATTAAAAAACGTGAGAAACTATTAAAGACCGAAGGCCTTTGGGGAATAATCAGTTCTCTTGAGCCAGAGAAGCTGGAAAAATTTATGCTCGATATTAAAGTAAAGAGCAAACAGGGCGACGCTCAGTCCAAAAGGCTGCTGGATATTCTTGGCGAAAGCGATGCCGAAATCGAAGCAATTGACCCTGAGATTTCAAAGATAGTCGCTGCGATGGAAGAAGCGGGCGAAGAGGAACTGACTGAAGATGCCTGGGAAAATATCGAAGAGAAGGTTTTTAAACCCAAAGAAAAGGAAGAGCCGGAAAAAGCATAACCACAGATGAAAATAAAAAACCGCAGTCCTAAGGACTCCTTGCGGAGATAAACGCAGAAGAAAACAGATATTATCCATGTTAATCTGCGGATAAAGAAAGGTTTAATGATATGTCTATTGATTTAAGTGGTGTATTGGTTGACCTTTTGGAAGGTGCGATGCATACGGCCAGAAGGCTTGTAGAACTGCAAAACTGGGCGAAGGCCGCTTCAAGCTATACGCGAGCGGCAAAACTGATGAAGCAGTATGCCCAAAGTGCGACCAGCAGTGAGGTTAAAACGAAAAGACTGGCTGAGGCGGAAAAATTGCAGGCTTACGCCGAGCAGCTTCGCAAAGGCAAAAAACCGGGTATGCAAAGCGATGTTACTACCTCAGCGGATAATCAGACTATTGCCGGCGAAAAAGGTAATTACATTGAAAACGCCCGCGGCCTGATAAGGCAGGCAAAAGTCGGCTGGAACGATATTGCAGGTTTAGATGATGTAAAAAAGTTTGTGAAGGAGTCTTACGCATTGTCTTTCGCCAAAAGGCCTGAGGAAGTGGGAGTTTCCAAGGCGGCTAATTTGCTTTTATATGGTCCGCCCGGAACAGGAAAGACGCTTATCGCTGCGGCCGTTTCAAAAGGACTGGAAGCGACATTTTTTTCCTGCAAATTAAGCGATATGCTCAGTAAGTATTTTGGCGAGTCGAATAAACTCGTAAATGCGATATTCGAACTGGCAGAGCAGATGAGTCCTGCGGTGGTTTTTCTTGATGATTTTGAATCGGTTGTTTCGAATCGCGATGGCGATAGCAGCGGAGTTGAACGAAGAGTTTTGACGGAATTTTTAACCTGTATGGACGGATTTGAAAGCAAAAGCTCCGATAAGCTGGTATTAGTTATTGCCGCCACCAATAAACCATGGCTGATTGACGAGGCGGTTCTTTCACGTTTCGGCAAACTTGCTTATGTCGGTCTGCCGGATAAGAAAGCGAGAGAGAAAATATTCGAACTGTTGCTGATTAAAAAAGGTTACAAAATCACAGGAACTGCGGAACAGTTTGCTGATAAAACAGCCGGTTATAGCGGTCGGGGAATCGAGCAGATTTGCAAGGAGCTTATACGTAATATGATTTCAAAGACCAATCCGGACCTTCTTGATTTAGTGGATAAAGGCAAAGCGGCTTTGGAAAATTACACACTGAAAATGGCGGAAATTTCTCCTGATGATTTGGATAACGCTCTTGCTCAAATGCCGCCTGTGACAAATAAAAACGATTTAACAAAGTATGAAAAATGGAAAAATAAATCTGTATAAATCTGCAGTTTAAAATTGGTTAGGAGATAAAATATGGCACTTGGCGGATTATTTAAAAGTAAACAGCAGAGGCAGCTTGAACGCGATATGGCCATTCAAAACGTGCTCGATTTGCATAGAAGGCGGATTCGCGACCTCAACAAGCACGAACACGGCTATTGCGAAAAAGCAATAAGGGCAAAAAGACAGGGCGATAAGACAAACTATCAGAAACTTGCCAAACTGCTTGTGCAGACAATGAATGAACGCAGGCGGTTCGAAAGTGCCTTGCTTACATTTGAAGCCCTCGTTCAGACAAAGGAGCGAATAGAAGGTTACGGCCAGTTCGCAAAAGGCCTGCAGTCGGCTACAAAATCAATTTCAGCAGTCTTTAAGAATATTGATCTTTCCAAAACTGTTACAGACCTCAATATGGCGATGGGACAGGCGAAACAAATGGATAGAGCTATGACTATGGTGCTCGACAGGGTCAGTGATACCGCATTTGAAACTGATTACGAAGGCGACGAAGAATCGGTAAGTTTTGACCAGATAGATTCGATGATTTCAGAGCGTGCCCAGATGGCTGAAGGCCAGGTTGACGGCAAAATAGATGAAATGCTCGGCGAAATAGAAAAACAATTAAAGAAGGAAAAAGAGTAGAAGCCACAGATGAACACAGATAAATGCAAAGTTGAGCTATGGTTAAAAGGGATTGTAAATGAGTAAGGATAATTTTGACACATTAGACAATGCCCCGACAATGCCTGGTGAGCCGGAAGGACAGATTTTAAGCGGACAATATAAAATCATTCGCCAGATCGGCTCCGGCGGAATGGGTACGGTATATCTGGCACAGGATATGGAACTTGATAACGAAGTTGCTGTTAAGGTTTTGCCGGCAATTTTGGCTAATAACAAACGGGCGATAGATAATCTTCGCAGAGAGGCGAAAACAGCCCTGAAATTATCGCATCATAATATTGTTCGGCTGCGTACTTTCCAATCCGATGAAGCGATAAAATACCTGGTAATGGAATATATTGATGGCGGCAATTTAGAGGAGAGAATCTCTGCTGCCGGTGCGTTGAGCGTTGATGAGACTATTAAGATATTTTCGCAAGTAGCGGCAGGTCTGGATTACGCGCATTCACAAAATGTCCTGCATAGAGATATTAAGCCTGCCAATATAATGCTGACCAGGTCTGGTACTGCCAAATTAGCTGATTTTGGCATCGCAAGGCAGCTTAAAGACTCTATGACCCGCATAACCGGCAAGGAAACTTCAGGCACATTGCTTTATATGGCTCCGGAACAGTTCCGCGGCAACGAACCCGACCATCGCAGTGATATTTATTCGCTGGCTGCGAGTATATATGAGTGCCTGTCAGGCAAACCGCCTTTCTGTCGCGGCTCAATTGAATACCAGATTATAAATGTGGCTCCCGAACCTCTGAATAAACTTAACCAAAAGCAAAATTCAGCCCTCTTAAAAGCACTTTCCAAAGAGCCGGATAAACGGCAAAATAGTGCCAAAGAATTACTGGCCGACCTCGGCGCAGATTACAAAACTATTAATTGGCAGCCATTATCGAAGGTACGCGAGAAAAAATCACAAGAAAGTACGCTGGATTATGCCAAAACAATTTCGCCGAGAAAAGAATGGAAACACAAAGGCGCAGTATTGAAAGCTTTGACTAAGGCGGCAAAAACCTTTGCTGTGGTGGTAATTTTGACGTTGCTCGTAGCCGGGATTTTTCGGATTAATGAAAAATATCATGTTGTAGAAAAAGCAAAGGTTTTGGTTTGTAAGTTAATAGACCGTTGGTTTGGAGCGGAGAAAATTTGGAACGATGCGAATGATACCGCCCAGAAGGGGAATTATGCTCGAGCTATAAAGTTGCTTGACGAGTTGATTAGCAAATATCCAAACACCGAATACGAGCGGAAGGCAAAAGAAATAAAACCTGCGTGGATAAAGAAGTATGCAGAAATGCTTGCCCAGAAAGGTGATTATGTTCAGGCTATCAATCTGCTTGATGAGTTAATCGACAATTACCCAAACACCGAGTATGAACAGTGGGCAAAAGAGACAAAACCCAAGTGGGAAAAAGACAATGCAATAGCGGTCTTTCAGAAGGGCGGTTACGCTCAGGCTATCGAATTGCTTGATGGGATAATCTCTAAATATCCCGACACAGACCCCGTTGTAAAATGGGCAAAGGAGACAAAACCTGCGTGGGGAAAAGAGTATGCGAAAATACTTTTCCAGAAAGATGATTATGACCAGGCTATCAAATTGCTTGATGAGATAATCTCTGAATACCCAGACACGGATTCCGTCGTACAATGGGCAAAGGAGACAAAACCTGAATGGGAAAAGAAGAAACAGATAAAAGATTCACTTTCTCATGCTCAAGACTTTATAAGCAAAGAGCAGTTCAGCGAAGCTTCTGATTGTGTAGTAAAAGTATTAAAAATCGATTCTGAAAATGAAGAAGCCAAAAGACTTCAAGCTGTAATAGGGCGGGAGCAGCAATTCAAAGCCTTTTTAAAGGATGGTAATGATGCTGAAACTCTGCAGGAGTGGGAAAAGGCTAAAGAAGCGTATAACCAGGCCCTGAACATCAAGCCGGATAACGCCGGAGTAAAAGATAAACTTAATAACTGTCAGTATAATGTTTATTTATCAAAAGCGGAAACTGCAAGGGAGCAAGCGGAAACTGCAAGGGAGCAAGCGGAAACTGCAAGGGAGCAAAAGGACTGGGAAGAAGCGAGTATTAATTACAGAGAGGCGCTTAAGTATAAATATGTTGCAGAGACAGAAGCAAAACTGATTGAGGTTGAAAAACAGTTGCAGAGACTGCAGGAGTATCTCAAATGGGTCACGGATGCCCGGAAGGCAGAAAAAGATGCGGAAAAAAATGCAGGGAAAGAAGGCTCTTTACCTGCATTATACAAGGCAGTAAAATGTTACGAAGAGGCACTAAAATATGCAGATGATGAATCCCTTAGGGAAGAGACAAACAAAAAAATAAAACCGCTGAAAAGCGAGATAGATGAAATTGAAAAAAAGAGGAAATTTGATGGGTTATTATCTCTTGCCATTGGATACTACAAAGAAAAGCGGTGTATAGAGGCACGAAAGGCTGTTAACGATGCTATTGCTTTGTACCCTAATAATCAAGTGGCTCTGGATTTGAAGGAAAAAATAATCAAAGATTGCAACGAGAAGATTATTACCAATTCCATAGGAATGCAACTTATGTCTATTTCGCCCGGTACATTTTCAATGGGCAGCCCTCCGAGTGAACAGGGAGACTCTGACGAACATCCTCAGCATGAAGTTAAAATCAGTAGATATTTCTATATAGGTATATATGAGGTGACGCAGCGGCAATACCAGAAGATAATGGGTAATAATCCCAGCGAGTTCGATGGTGATGATCTTCCAGAGGAACAGGTTAGCTGGAATGATGCGAATGAGTTTTGTAAGAGATTAAGTCAGAAAGAAGGCGAGCATTACAGATTGCCTACAGAGGCGGAGTGGGAATATGCGTGCAGGGCAGGGACAACTACTGCGTTTAATCATGGGCAAAATGGATTAACAACAATACGGCCGATTTGCTGGTGCAGTGATAACGGAATACTAGGCAGCGCAAGACAGACAAAACCCGTTAGCAGTTACAACCCCAATACCTGGGGATTATACGATATGCATGGCAATGTCTGGGAATGGTGTCAGGATTGGTATGATGAAAATTATTATTCGCAGAGTCCTTCGGTTGACCCGCAGGGGCAGTCAAGCGGCAGCACCCGTGTTCTTCGCGGCGGCTCATGGTACGATACCCCGAAAGACTGCAGGTCCGCCAAGCGTGACTGTCTGAAACCTGATAACAGCCGCGATAAAATAGGCTTTAGAGTTGTTCGTGAAGCGGATTAAACCGGGAGCAACAAAAATGAAAAGAAATAGTAGTTAACTTTTTAAAGGAATATTTTATGAAGAGGAATTTTTTACTGATTGGATGTTTTTTTATTGGTCTGTCCCTTTTTGATTGCCAGGGGGCGCAAGCTGAGGCAAAAAAAGCCGGTTTTTTAGACCAGCTCTTTAAAAAGTCGCCACCGTGCCCGGAAGCTGAGGGTTACAAAGAAGAAAAGAAATTAGAGCAGGCGGTCAATGCGTACGAAGCGTGTGTGAACACGTCGATGTCCAAGAAGCAGCAGCAGCAAATTCAGAAAGATATTGACTTGTTGAAAGCGGAAATCGTTTCGAAAACTCTTGAAGAAGCAGCATCGGCATTTGGAAAAGGTCAAACTGTAGCCGCCTATGAAAGTGCGATTCGCATACTTGACGCCAAGAAACGATACGACCGGGGCGGTGCTATTGCAGCACGTATTGAGGCGTATCGCAATGAGATAGAAAACCTGCGGGGACAAATAAAAAAGCTCCTGGAAACGGCATTGGTCGAGGAAACACAGGAACGGTGGGGGAAAGCTGTCCAGGCAGTCAATCAGGCCCTGATGTTAGACCCGGATAACGGTACTATTATGGCACGGCTGGCAAATGTTATTGAAAAACGTAACGAATACTATAAGCAGCTGATTAGAAATGCATGTAAGAGCAATGATTATGATGGGGCATCTAAAATATTAGAAACCTTCAAGGACCAACAGCCGGCTCCCTCCGCCTCTGTTTTGATGTTAATGGAGTCTCTGGTGAAGGAGACTAGGGAAAAAGTAGTACGAAGCGAGGCTGGGAAATCGATAGCGGATAAGAAATACTTTTTAGCTTACAGTCTGATTCAGGACAAAGGGGTAGCCAACTGTCAGGACTTGCTTAAGGTCATCCAGCGTGAAGGAAGTGAGTTTTACAGGGATTTAGCCGACAAGGAAAAAACTAATGTTAATAATTTTCACGCGTATATTGCGGCAGTCAAGGCCAGAATACTTAATCCCAGTGACGATGAATTTTTCACACGGCACAAAGAGATGACGGATATAGTTGATGATTCCATCAAGGTCAAAATTGGTATCGCAGAATTTGGAGCACCAACAGCAGAATCAGGGGCAGGGAAGGAATTTACCGGGATGCTCATCAGTCATTTGGAAAAATTATTGCCTTATGGGATAAGCATAGACGAACCGGGAAGAGTAAAGTTTGAAAAAGAAAGTGAAACTTCGGGCAGCGATATCATTAGACAGTTGCGTCAAGAACTTGGTATTTTCGGCGACGTCTCCACTTTAGAAGTTAGTCCGCTGCGTAGTATTTCTGAGTTTAAAAATTATACTACGTGTACGGTAGGGGAAGAAGACATTCCAAACCCGGATTATGCTCGGCAATGTGCAGAGCTGGAAAAACAGTATGGCCGTGATAGAAGCAAGTGGCCTTATGTGCCCTCTCCAATTATAAAAAAACCTATCATTCAAACTATTAATTATATGTCTGGAAAGAAGCAGATAGAAGGCAGAATGGTTATTTCTTTACGGCTTTACTCTGCCGCATCAAATGCTTCTATTGGGAGCGAAACCTTTTCGGTGCAACTTGAGAAGGCCGATGCTTATCAGGAAGGCGTCCCATGCGCTAACGTTCTGCCGGATCCCCTTGAATTGCCCAGCGAACTTCAAATGAAACAAGACCTGAAGCAAGCTATGGTTGAAAAGGTATCAGAATGGATACTCAAACGTGACCTTGACCTTAATCTTGGCTTTTTTAAATTACGTCAGAAACATTACTATAGAGAAGCAGAAAAATTTATAGAACGCAGAGAATACAACGAAGCGATTAAGGCATTGGCACAGGGATACTTATATTGTGATAAAGGTAAAATTCCTGAAAATGATGAATGGTTCCAAAAAATTAGTAGAAAGGTACTATGTGAATTGACGGAATAGTGTAAGTGGTTAATTTCAAAGGCTTTATGGCTATTTGTAATTTAAAGTAAAATAAAGTAAAAAAAAGGTTGCAAAGTGCTTTATAGGTATGTATAATTACTTATAGTGGAAGTTAGAATTACATCCAATAGAACTTAAATAGCTATGGATGGAAAGGTATGAATGGAAAAGTTGTTAAGTATTGAAGAAGTAGCGGAAGTCTTAGGGTTGGAGTACAAGACAATTTATCGCCTTATCCGCGGCGGGGAATTACCTGCGGCAAAAGTCGGCCGGGTTTACCGTGTTTATATGGCTGATTTGGAATCCTATCTGGAACGGCAAAAACAGGCTGTTCACGAAGAAGCTACCGGCCAAAAACCTGTTGCGATGCGAGAGATTCGCTGCGGAAGCTGTGGGGCAAGAATTGTCAGCGAGCTTGGTATTGCCGGCAGGTGTGAAACCTGTCAGGCTGCGATATGCACAGAGTGCTTTGGAATTAAGAAGCTGAAACATTGTAAGCCTCATCAGGAAAAAGAGGGAAGTAAATAAGACAAAATATTTTAAGGAGAGAATTATGCGAAATAAAAACAGTTATATGTTACTACTTTTGTGTGTTGTGCTGGTAGCAGGCTGTCAGAGAGCAAATCAAAGGACAGAACCTGTAGTAATGTCGCCGGCGAGTACGACACCCGCCCAGGATGTTCCGCCGCAGACGGAAAGGCAGGATGCCTATCAGGTAAAATCAGTAAAACCTTCATTCAAGCCGGCGGTGTCGAATGAAGACAAGGCATCTCTAATGTATTACGCTAAGCTTGATTTGCTGCGAATACTCATTTGTTCGGATGAGCAGGTTCAGTCGGACGGCGAGGCGATGAATACTGATGCGTTATTGCAGTCGGCTACGGAGCATTTCACGGACCTCGGATTCAGGGTGATAGACGGTTCGCCTTGCCCTGATTATTCGTCAACGGCTGCAACTTTAGGGGCGGTTGCGAACCAGCGAGACGTGGATTTGTATGTGCTCATTCAGGCCAAGGTAAAACAGGTTGATAAGTTTGGAGATTTTTATTCTTTCGAGGCTGACGGCCGAGGCAAAGTTGCTCAAATCAGTGATAAGGAATTATTGACCGTCAAAAGTGCGCTGGTTCGCGGTAAACGTGCTTTGGACCAGCAGCGGGCCGCGGAAAATGCGATGACCGAATGCGGAAAGGAACTTGCCCAGAAACTCAGCGATGAGATACTTCGCAAAAGCGCACGGGGAGTTTTGCTGAGGCGGGTTAGAATCGACGGATTGAACAAGGCTGAATATGTCGATTATGTCAGGATTGGTCTGTCTAAAAAGTCCGGCATACAATCTGTAACGCTTAAAAGCTGGGATGCGGAATCCGGCAGGGCGGTTTTCTGGATAAGACTGGATGCAAGTGTTAAGGAGAATCTGGCGGCTTATCTGGAAGAAATCGAAAATATAAAACTGAAAGTGGAAAGACTGGATAAAGCGGAAATAGAAACACACAAGAAAGGTTTATTGGAATAAAAAATCAGGAGATAATATTATGGTACGCTTAAAAAAAATAATATTTTTTATGATTTCGTTAACAATTATGTTGGCGAGTAATGTTCAGGCGAATGTAAAACGTACTCTCGATAAGGCAGTTGACCAGGTTTGCAGCCAGGCTGCAGAACAGCTAAAAGTGACAAGCATTAAGGATATTAATACTGTTGCGGTGCTTCCTTTATGGGGAGAAGACAAGGATGGCTATGTTCTTGACACGGTCAAAAGCTATTTGAGCAATTCACCTTACAAAATTATGGTACGCTCAACGGAGGAATGGGATAAGCTTCTCGGCGAAATGAAGTGGAATACCTTACGCGAGGATATAATGAATCCTCAGACCGTGCAGAGTTTCGGCAAGATTGAAGGTTGCGACGCTATAGTGTATGGAACTGTAAGGCAGAGAGAGATAAATCCCTGGACATTTCACGCAATTGCTCGAATGACTTTGCATATGGCCAGTGTGGAAACAGGTCAGATAGTCTGGAGCAGTAAACCTGTTACCGCGTCAGTCTGGCTGGAATGGCCTGAAATGCTGCAGTTGGCTGTTTATCATCCTGTTGTTTGGGTTGTTGCAGGATTGATAGTTTTGTTGATAATTTGGATTTCTTTTAAAAAGCTAATTCGTACCGCGACGCGGCCGAGATAGAAAGGAGAAAGAACAATGGGAATTTTTTCAAACAGATGTGCGAATCCGGATTGCAATGTGAGGGTTCCTAAAACAGCGAAGTTCTGCAATGTCTGCGGCACGTCCGCGTCCGCAACCGATACCAATTGCGGCAGATGCGGCGCCGTAGTCGGAGCGCAGAGTAAATATTGCTGGAAGTGCGGATGCAACCTCGACCAGCAGCAAAAGGCGCCTTTATTCGGCAACCGCTGGGTACGGGATGAGGATGATTTTGCTGTCAGAGTTGATGAATGCGATGTCAAAGGATTCCTCAGCAAAGGGCTGATAGTCGAACACGGCACAAAAGGTATGATATTTCAGCAAGGCAGGTTCTGCGGTTATGTCGATGAAGGCAAATATGACGTCAACGGATTCCTCAGAAAAGTAAATAATTTTAATCAAACGACACCAACCTCTGTTGTTCTGGTCGATGCCGGCGATGTTGAACTGCATCTTGAGGCCATAAAGCTATATAGTAAAGACCATGTGGAAGTTGACGCGATTTTCAAGGCGATGGTACAGCTCAAGGACCCGGAAAAACTCTACACGAATGCCTTTAAAAGCAGAAACAAACTGACAGTCGGCTATTTTGCAGGTTCTCTTACAAATGAACTGCAGTCTGTCCTGCAAACTTATGTCGGTTCCAAATCCGTCAAGGAGCTTTACAATAATACGGGAATCCGAAAGGATGTCGAACGCCAGATGCAGCTGGAGCTTGAGCCGATTTTGGAAAGAGTCGGCCTCGAAATGGTACAGTTGCGATTTGTCGATTTCTTCTGTCCGGCCTATGACCCGATTCGAGCGGAAGAAGCCAAGATTTATGTGGATACTCAAAAAGCGGATATCGACATCGACAGGCTAAAACTGGCACAACGGCTTCGCAAAACTATGACCGCCGACCAGATGGATAAAATAAAGGACGAGAACGACTTTAAGGATTTCATCAGACATACCGAACATGAGCTTGGTATCAAAGGCTTACTCAGAGATGATGAGCTGGACAAAATAAAGCAACAGTTTCTTTTTAATCATAATAAGGAATTAGTTACACAGCAGATAGAAATAGAGGGAATTAAAAACGGGCACACAAGGAATCAGGCCAAACTCGATTTGATAGCGAAAATAGAAAAAGACCTCGATGAGGCAAAGGCAAAAGACCAGGTCGAAAGAATTGAGTCCGAGCGGGATTTCTGGGAAGCTGAAAAGGCGATTGAACTTCGGAAAAAGACCCAGCTTGTTGAGCTTGAAACTGAAGCCCGGAAACTCGAACAACGCTCAAAGGCGTCTGCTGCGGCTCTGATTAGTATTCTGGACGGTCCTCCTGCCGAAAGACTAATGAAGCTCGAATCGTACAGGGCCAGAGAAAAACTCTCTCCGGAACAGATACTTGTTATGACAGCGGCTGCAAGTCCGGACGTGGCAAGGATTCTTGCTGAAAAATATAAAACAGAGGCGACTATAAACGATACGAGATTCAAACAGATGCAGGATTTTATGTCTAAGCAGGAACAAACCCATAAAGATGCTGCCGACAGGCTTGAACGCGTTATGAATGCCGCATTGCAGCAAATGGGAGAAACTGCCGCGACTCGTGCCAAGGCTCATAGCGCCGGCAGTCAGACAGTCGTTACTCCCGGCGGAATAGGCGGTTCGCCGATTGTCATAAACCCGCAAAGACCGGATGCCGAAAAGAGTTGTCCGCGATGCGGTAAAGCAGTATCATCTGACGGTCGTTTCTGTTCTAACTGTAAAGAAAAACTGTAACAGCGATGCTGTTGAGGAGCACAGATGAAACGCTGTCCGTATTGTGCTGAAGAGATTCAGGATGAGGCCGTAAAGTGTAAACACTGCGGCGAAAATCTCACGGGACACAGTACGGACACGCTCGACAAAGCCTTTACAGTCCAGTCAAAAAAGGATGAGCCTCAATATGACACTCTCGATGCCGCGGCTACTCAGGGAAAAGAAGCTACAATTCTCGCAAATCAATACCGCATAGTCAAAAAAATCGGCGAAGGCGGTATGGGAGTCGTTTATCTGGCCTATGATATTGAGATGCGGGACCGGCAAGTAGCGATTAAGGTGCTTCCGCCTGTTCTTGCCCGAAACCGCCGGGCGATTGAAAACTTGCGAGATGAGGCGATTACCGCTATAAAGCTCAACCATCCCGATATCGTTCGTCTTTATGGTTTCCATTCCGACGGCGAAATAAAATTCCTTGTGATGGAATATATCGACGGCCAGACCCTCGAAGAAAAAATATTTAATAGTCCATTACGCAAACTCAATCCTGAAGAAACTATAAATATTGCTCAGGAAGTTGCTGTCGCACTGGATTATGCTCATAGCAGAAAACCTCCTGTATTTCATCGTGATTTAAAGCCTTCCAATATAATGATAAACAAAGACGGAGATGTTAAGCTTCTCGATTTCGGTATTGCCCGCGAGATGAAGGATTCCTATACCCGTGTAACCGGTCAGGAAACCTCCGGCACATTGCCTTATATGTCGCCTCAGCAGCTTATGGGAGCAAGACCTGACGCATCTATGGATATTTATTCATTAGGGGCTGTTTTATATGAGTGTTTTTCCGGCCACACGCCGTTTTATACCGGCGACCTTCGCAGGCAGATAGAAGTAAAACCGGTAGATAATATTGCTGATTTGCCGGATGAAATTAACGCTGCCTTGCAGAAAGCCCTGGCCAAAGACTCCGGCATCCGTCCAAAGACGGCAGATGAACTAATCAGGATGTTAAAAACAAAACCTCAGCCAAAGGTTGAGCCTGAACAAGAAGAACCGCCAATAAAACAAGAACCGAAAAGGTCTGAGCCGATAGAGACTCAGGTTTTTACACAACCGGAACCTGTCGGAAAAGAGACTAAAAACAGAAAAGGCTTATGGTTTGTCCTTACTCTGGTTGTTATAGGTATTATAATTGCGGCTATAAACCAATCCGGCCAGCGTAAGACTACAACAAATCGTCCAGCAAATCCCAACGCTGGCGATGTTATTACTAATTCAATTGGTATGAAATTGATTCATATCCCCGCCGGCGAATTTATGATGGGCAGTCCTTCAGATGAGAAAGATAGACAGAATGACGAAGGCCCGCAGCATAAGGTAAAGATAAGCAAGAGCTTTTATATGGGCGTATATGAGGTTACGCAGAAGCAGTACAAGGCTGTAATGGGTAATAATCCCAGTAATTTTAAAGGCGATAATCTACCTGTAGAAAATGTAAGTTGGGACGATACGGTAGAGTTTTGCAGAAAACTGAGTCAGAAAGAAGGAAAGACATACAGACTTCCCACAGAAGCCGAGTGGGAGTATGCCTGCAGGGCTGGGACGACGACACGTTTTAGTTTTGGTGATAGTGATTCCGGCCTCGATGGGTATGCCTGGTATAGCAATAATAGCGGCAGTAAGACACATCCTGTTGGTCAGAAGAATCCCAATGCTTTTGGTTTATATGATATGCACGGCAATGTATGGGAATGGTGTCAGGATTGGTATGGAAGAAGTTATTATAGTAATAGTCCAGCAGTTGACCCGCAGGGGCCGGATTCCGGCAAAGCTCGTATGCTTTGCGGCGGCTCTTGGGGCTACAATCCATGGTTCTGCCGATCCGCGAGTCGCGACTGGAGCTCGCCAGACTACCGGAGCAGCAACCTCGGTTTTCGTGTTGCTTTGGACTTTTAGTAATTACTATTTACAATTCAACTATTTACATAATCCCGAGCGGAGCGAGGGAAAGAAATGATTGGAAAAAGAACCGCAGATGGACGCAGATAAATACAGATGAACTCAGATAAAAATAGGTTGAAAATAGGAAATTATCAGTGTAAATCCGCGTTTATCTGCGGTTAGATTTGGAGATTATAGATGTCAATGGATATATGTCCTAAGTGCGGGAAAGTTTTAAAGGGCGAGCGGCCGAATTTTTGTGAAAACTGCGGTTATGATTTGAATCAGCGAACCGAACCGGACAGTGCCTTTGTTGAGGATAGCATACAGCCGGAGATTGAAACTGCGGCCTCACAAAAAGCCGGTTTCTCTTTAACGCCCCAGCAGAAGGAATCCATCTTTCTTGAAAAGATGAAAGTAGCAATAAAGGATGGCGATATTCTGCCTGATGAAGCCTCCAAACTGTCCGCTTCGCGGGAAAGGCTCGGTATTACTGAGGATAGAGCAAAAGAACTATTTGAAAAAGCAGTACAATCTTTCAGCCCCGTTCAGCCGGGCGATGTGCAGAACAAGCCCAAAGGCCCTTCTCATGGTTTGGTTCTGTCTATAAATACCAATCATTTTTATATGGAAGGTTTCTGCGGGATTATAGAACTGCAAATTCAGAATTTGAGCAATGACATTTTTGATGAGGTGAAAACAGAGATTTCAGGGAATCTTTTGGGAAATACTTATTTGTGGTGCTGCAGTCTTGATCCTTGTATACCGCGATACGAATATGTTCCGGTTGAACCATTGAAGGCAGGTGAGAAATTAATCCGATTTAGTATAGCTCTTCGAAAAAAAGACACCTGGATTGCCTTCTGGTCAGACTTTATTCTGCCGGTTTTTGAAAATACAAAAGAGTTTCATAATGTTTTGATTCAGGCGGAGAAGTTGATTGATTTTGGCAGTGTTTCGGATAATGCCAAATATATGGGTAATTCCGTGAGGAATAATATTGAAAATCTTATAAAGCTTGACAGGGTTCGCACGGCCAATGACCTTATGGCAGAATACAAAAATTTGAATCCCGCTTACAAGGAACTCAAGCTTACTTCTGACCCTGGCCGCAGTAAACAATTGACTGATTCTCTGGCGGCGGCCGCAAGTTACAAATCATCTGCCAAAAGAATTATACACCCCGGCAGAGGCTCGCTGACAGATACTGCCAGTCTGTTTATAGAAGCAAAAGATAAACTGCTCAATGTTGTTCTTGTTGCAAAGCCGTCTGTAACAATCGGCCGGGCAAGAAAGAATGATATCGTTGCGAGACTGCTTCCCAGCAGCGAAGAAAATAAGAAGCAATCATGTAAAATTACCGGCGATGCGCACTGTTATATTGATTTGAATGAAAAAGGCATATTTGTCAAAGATAATGATTCAGACAACGGAACTTTGCTGAATGAAAAGGCGGTAGATTCAAAGGGCAGGAAAATCACCAGCAGTGATAAAGAATTGAAATTAGCCGGTGTGCTTAATTTGTCGATTAAATGTATAAATCGTCTCAGGGATTGGCTAAAAGACGCTCCTTACAAAGAAATTCTCAGTGAACTATCAGGCGAAATGTGGAAGACAGCGTCAAAGGCTGAACTGAATTCAGTAACATTAGAACGGCTGAATAATCTGGGGGTCAATGATAAGGATGGCTGTGAAAGTTATTGTTTGATTTATCGTATTGCCACGATTGGCTCAAAACCTGATTGTTCTTTAAGCTTTGCCGACAGGGGGCTTGAGCCGGTACATGCCGCTATTTTGTATCTTGCGGATGGTTTTTATCTGGAGAACTTAACAGAATTGACAAATGTTTTTGTTAATGATTTTACACTTTCAAAAAATGAGCTTATTCCGCTTAGCTTTGACGACAGGATTCGAATTGACCGAATGGAACTGCGATTCCAGCAAAAATCTCAATTGTTTATTGAACCTTGAAGTGGTACGGCTAAAAACGCATTTTTGCCGTCGATTGACAGTGTCTTTGAGACGGATTAGCGTCTTTGCCGAACAATCTGTTAAAATTGCTGTACCTGTCGAAAGCAAAAATGCCTGAATTGGCACTAAAAATGCCATATCAGCGGTTAATTACAATCAGACCAGAGATGAGAAAGTTTTTGCTTCTTTCAATGTCAAGAGATGTTATAATCTGGACATTGAAGTTATAAATTGATAATATAAGAGGCCAATCAGGTGTTTGACCTCGCATTGGCCGCATTTAACTTTCTGGGTGAAATTCCCTCTGTTCTGATTTTAGGATTTTTTAATATGCCATTCAAATTACTTGGTCTTTCCGACCCGCTCGTGCGCGGTATTCTTGCTACCGGCTACATTGCTCCAACCGAAATTCAGTCTCAGGTCATTCCAGCCGCCATTGAAGGCAGGGATATTATCGGCTGCGCCCAGACCGGCACAGGCAAAACTGCCGCTTTTGTACTGCCTATTTTAAATAGGCTCAGCCACGAGCATGCGTCCAAAAACAAAAATATAAAAGCGTTGATTCTTACTCCGACTCGTGAGCTGGCGCTGCAAATCGAACAGTGTGTCATCGGCTACGGCCGATTCCTGAATATGCGCACTCTTACCGTTTACGGCGGTGTGAGTATTGTGAATCAGCTTACCGCGCTTCGCAAAGGCGTTGACATTGTTGTTGCCACGCCGGGCCGTCTTCTCGACCATATGCAGCGGCGGAGCATCGACCTGAGGCACGTTGAAGTGCTTGTTCTTGACGAAGCCGACCGTATGTTCGATATGGGATTTATCAACGATGTGCGGAGAATTATCGCCGCTGTTCCGACAAAACGTCAAACACTGCTTTTTTCCGCCACTATACCTCCGGAAGTAAAGACTCTGGCCGCCGGAATACAGAATCATCCGAAAATAATTCAGGTAGGTCAGCAGCATAACCCAATCGAGACTATTACACAGCACATATATCCTGTCCAAAGGGAACAGAAACTGGATATCCTGCTGCATATGCTGCAAAAAGGCGGGATGTACACCGTACTTGTTTTTTCCCGTACCAAGCACGGCGCCGATAGAATTAGTCATCGCCTTGAGCGGGCGGGCGTTAAATCGATTGCGATACACTCCGACCGAACGCAGGGCCAGCGACGCCGGGCAATGGATGGCTTTAAAAACGGTAAATTCCAGGTTATGGTTGCAACCGATATCGCTGCACGCGGCATAGATGTCGAGGGGATTTCACATGTCATAAATTTCGATGTGCCAGTATTTGCGGAAGACTATATTCATCGTATCGGCCGCACTGGCCGGGCCGAAGCCAGAGGCGATGCGATTACGTTTGTTTCACGCGATGAAGAAAAATATCTTCATCAGATTGAAAAATTTATTGGCCGCAGGTTCAAGATGGAAAAATGTCCGGACTTTGATTACTCTGTGCAGGCTGCACCGCAAAGGCAATCAGAAGACAGACCTCGCCATACGCAGCACACAAAGAAAGTTTTTTCTTATGCTAAAAAACGCAGCCCTCAACGCTGGCGGCGCAGGTAAGATTTTAGGCAGTGCTTCGTGAACTGCTAAAAATCAGGCTTAGAACGAATGTTTCCGCTGTTCCTATGACTATCAGCCAGCTCCAGGCAAGGTGAATACAACCCTGATGAGACAGAACTAATAGAACTATCATTGATATAGTACTGATAATCATTGCGGCAACATTGCCGCTATTTCCTTTTCTTTTCGTAAGAACTCCGAAAAGGAAAACGCCCAGCGTCGCGCCGCCGGTCAGCGAAATTATTTCAAACGCGAACCACAGGATATTTTTTACAGGCTGGCATGCCAATGCGATTATTGCCAGTATCAGACCGAAAATTATCACTCCGATACGTGAGACAGCGAGATAATGAGTTTCTGTCGCCTGCTTTCTAATCAGCGGTTTGTAAATATCCATCACAAACGATGAGCTAAGTGAACTCAGCGGCGAGTCGATACTGGCAAGCACAATCGCCGAAAGTATCAATCCCTTTAATCCGGCAGGCAGAAAATTTGCCGTAAAGTAGGAAAGAACCTCTTTGGCCTTGTCCGGGACGGGTATATTTGGATTCTGCTGAAAAAACACATAAAGCAAAGTACCGATCGCAAGATATATGCAGAGTATTGGAAACGCAGCCGCTATCGTCATAAAAATCGCATTTTGACTTTTTTTTCTGGTTTTAACGGTGAGCAGTCGCTGCATAAGTTCCTGGTCCGTGCCGAAAACCGCCAAACCGATAAAAAAGGCGTTAGCTGTTCCCGCCCAAAAAGTTGTAGCATCGGTTATGTTTAAATCAAAATTAAAAATACTCAACCTGCCTGCGCTATCCGCAATCTGCCATATCGTTGATAAACCGCCTTCGATATGAAGATAGAGATAAATTAATAAGGCAAGTCCTGCCGAGAAAAAAATAATCGTTTGATATGCTCCTGCCCAGACAACCGCTTTTACTCCGCCGAATGCGATGAAGATAATGCTTACAACAATGAAAATTATGAGCGATTGCACAAGACTCCAGCCAAGGATAATTCCAATCGCCATACATGCGGCATAAAGTCTTACGCCGGATCCGATTAATCTTGTGATAAAGAAAAATATCGAACCTGCGTATTGCGTTTCAGGTCCGAACCTGTGCCTTAAATATTCATAAATGCTTGTACAGTTATACTTGTAAAAAACAGGAATAAACAAAAACGCCACTAAAATTCTCGCTGCTGCCGAGCCGATAAAAAACGGCAAATATTCCCAGTTCTCGCTGTAAGCGGTCGCAGGCACGCCGACAATCGTCAGTGCGCTGACTTCAGTTGCGACAAAAGATAAACACGCTACAATCGAAGGGACTTTTCTTTCGCCGAGAAAAAAGTCATTCGTGTTCTTTTCTTTGCGTCCGAAGACATAAGAAATGACAAAAAGAAGAAAAACAGAGAATATGACAATTGCCAAATCAATTCCGCTCATTTCTCAATTGCCTTTCTTAGAGATTGTCCGCAGGTGTTTAAAATTTTTATCGCTTTTTGGGAATCGACATTACGAAAGTGCATTACAATAGCAGTTTTAACTTTTTCATTTGCATTTTTGAGCAGCTTTTCAGTTTTTTTGCGGGGAAGCCCGGTCATTTCCGAGACAATTCTTACTGACCTGTCTTTTAATTTATTGTTTGTCGCTTTCAGGTCAACCATCAGGTTGCCATATACCTTGCCCATTTTTATCATAGCGGTCGTTGTAAGAAGATTAAGCACAAGTTTTGTCGCGGTGCCTGCCTTCATTCTTGTTGAGCCGGTGATAACCTCAGGCCCGACGACAGGATTTATTACTATTTGAGCTGGGATGCCTTTAACAGCCTCTGGCGCACAGGTGATAAAAATAGTTCCTGTTCCTTTTTTCTTTGCTTCTTTTAACGCTGCCCGAACAAAAGGCGTCAGTCCGCAGGCTGCGATACCGACAACCACATCTTTTGCGGAAATTTTATGTTTTCTTATGGCTTTTATTCCATCGTTGATTTTATCTTCAGCGCCTTCGACAGCCCTTACCAGTGCCCGTTTACCGCCTGCGATAATTCCCTGAACCAGCAGGGGGCTTACTCCGAACGTCGGCGGACATTCCGAAGCGTCCAGTACGCCGAGCCTGCCGCTTGTGCCTGCTCCGACATAAAACAGCCTGCCGTTTCTTTTGAAACGCTCAACTATCATATCAACAGCTGCGGCGATTTGTTTGTATTCTTTGCCGACTGCCGGTGCGATAAGCATATCCTCAGAATTTATGAGTTTAACAATTTGCAGAGTCGATAATATGTCAATATTTTTGCTTTTGCGGTTACGTTTTTCTGTAGTTGGAAGTAGTCTTTGTTTTTTCATTTTGCAGGTATTATCTTTCCTAAAACCACTGATTGTTTTGCCCCCGTTGCGCTGGAGATGTTATTTGCGATTCCTTTAATTGTGGCGTAAGCCAGTATGGCAAACGAGACTGCCTCTTTCGCGTCGCTGTTTATGCCGAAATCATCTGTAAATAGTATTTTACTGTTTATGCTCTGCCGCAGCATTTTAACTAATGTTTTATTTCTTGCGCCGCCTCCGCAGAGTATTATTTCATCGGGCATCTTCGGCAGAAATTTCTCATAGGCCTCTGCGATACTTATGGCTGTAAATGCCGTTGCCGTTGCTATTATATCTTCATTGGACAGTTTTCTGTAAAACGCATCTGTATATTCTTTGCCGAACAATTCTCTGCCGGTTGATTTTGGCGGTTTTCTGCGAAAATACGGATTTTTCAGCATTTGATTTAAAATTTTTATATTAACTTTGCCTTTGGCGGCGATTTTGCCGTTTTTATCGAAGTTTTTTCTGCCTTTAGTTGCGAGAAAAACGAGCCTGTCTATTATCATATTCCCCGGCCCGGTATCGAAAGCGATAATCTCCTGCGGTTTGCAGTTTGCAGGCAGGAAAGTTATATTTGCGATGCCGCCAATATTTTGAATTGCACGATTTTTTTTGCTTTTAAACAGAAAATAATCGGCGAAAGGCACTAAAGGGGCGCCTTGTCCGCCCGCGGCAACATCTTTTGGTCTAAAGTCAGCCACCGTTGTTATGCCGGTCTTATAAGCTATTACTGATGGTTCGCCAATCTGCAAAGTTGAATGAATTTTACCTTCCGGATTGTGATAAATAGTTTGGCCGTGCGAACCGATAAGGTCGATAGTTTTTAAATTTATTTTATTTTTCCTGCACAGCTTTATCACGGTATCAGCAAAGACATCTCCGAGCATAAAATTAAGACTTGATATATCTGCCGGCCGGCAGATATTCTGTTCGCCCATTTCGAGAATGTTTTTCCGTATCGCAGGCTGATAAGCGAAGGTATCGAACGCAAGCAATTCGACTTTATTGTTTTTGATGTCGACAACTGCCGCGTCAACGCCATCGGCGCTCGTACCAGACATAAGACCGATTATTCGCATATTGCCTTAAATAATTTTAAATTATCATTTAACCTTGAAATTTTGTTTCGAACCAGCCATAGTTTCTTAAAATCTTTTGCCATTTTCTGTATATCTTTTTTCGAGAAGCCGGATTTTACACCTCTTATTGCTAAAACCCGTTTAGCCGCCAGACAGTCCATTCTTGCGGCAAGTTTCAATTCTTCATAAGCGATTTTTTCAAAACTTTCTGTTTGTCTCGACAGTTTCGGCCAGATTGATTCATCTGAAAACTGCTTAATTATTTTTTTCAGCCCTTTTTCGTTCATCATATTTATATAGCTGTCAGGCTGGATATTTTTCATGGGTTCAACAAGTGCGAAATACAGCCAGCTTTTATTCGGCACATTGGTGCCGCAGGTGATATAACTGCTTCCCAGTAAACGAATTATATCGGCTAATCGGCCGGTGTTTTCGCCAAAAAAATGGAAGCAGAAATTTTCAGTGAATTTTTTATTATCGACTTTTTTGCCGTTCCAGCTTTGTGCCGCTCCGTGTGCGAAGCTATGAAGGCTTGCTCCGAGAAAATTGCGATGTCCGTTATCGCCCCAGTCTGTGTTAAGCAAACCTTCAGCGTGGAATTTTCGTCCCTGCTTGGCAAAATTAGCTACATTGGCCATTGAGTTTGGCAGACGTGAGCCGTGCGTCAGCCAGCCGCTTGTGCCGGGACAAACCATAAAAGGCAAACCGGCTTTGGCCAGTTCTTTTGTCTTGTATATATTTTTGCCGTTCTGTTCATATTCCCAGTTGAGCAGGACTATGTCTTTCGGCAGTTTGTTTAATAATTCGGGATGTTTTAAAACGATATCGGCCCAGATATTCATTCGTTTCTTGTATTTTTTGCAAAGGCGGTAAATTTTCAGAATGAAATCGAGATATACTCGGCCTTTGCCGATTCTTTCCGCAAGTTTTTTACTCTTCCCTTCACCAAGTTCCCACGTCTCATCGCAGCAGACATTGAAATCCTCTGCCTCAAAGAGCGGGATAAATTCGCTATAAAGTTCGCTGATAAGTTTGATTGAACCGGCATCAACAGGGCAGAGTGTTGTGCCGCCGGGCAAACCGCGATAGCCCGGCAGTTCGCCGAGGTGTCGATATTTAGGCAGGGCGAGGATTTTTTCCAAATGCCCAAAACTTGCCAATGAGCCTGCGAGCCTGACGTGATGTAATTTGCAGAAGTCCTGAAGTTCAAGGATTTCATTAGGGGTAAAAGGGCTGTAGCCTTTGCCGATATCGGGATGTTTTTTAAAGGTGAAGACATTTTCGATATAGAGCTGCAATTCGTTTATTTTCCAATGCGCCAGGCGCACAACTAAATCTTTTAATGTGCTTAATTTCGGCACTTTTCCGCGCGAACAGTCCAGATAAACGCCTCGTCTTTTAAAATCCGGTTCGTCTTCTATTGTACAGGCGGGCAGTCTGTTTCCATAAATTGCAGCAAGGTCTTTTAAGGTTTGTATGGCGTAATATTCCCCAGTCTCTGTTGCGGCAAAAACATCAATCCCTTTTGTGTGGATTTTTATTCGATAACCCTGGCTGTTTTTGATTGTTTTGTCGCAGCATGTTTTAAGTTCGAATGAATCAGCCAGTTGAAGAGAACCTTTTTGAAAGGTAACTTTCTTTACCGGTATCAGTAATTTTCCGAACAGTCTTTCGTCCTTGATAGCCATTCCGAATTAGTATAACACAATTATTGCCTCAAGACAATATTTACTCGTGTCTTAGGGCTATGATGGGGTCAACTCTCGCTGCGTTTATCGCCGGGTATAAGCCGAAAATAATGCCTATTGCGACGCTGATGAAAAGCGGCAGGAGAATGCTTTGAAGTGTTATAACGGTCGGCATTCCGGCGAAGTAAGTAATTATAGTTGGGATTGTGATTCCCATAATAAGTCCTACAATTCCTCCGATAGTTGAAAGCACAACGGTTTCGATAAGAAATTGAACGATAATTTGCCGCCTTTTAGCTCCTATAGCGCGCCGAATTCCGATTTCACGCGTTCTTTCTGTAACCGAAGCGAGCATAATATTCATAATGCCGATGCCGCCGACCAGGAGACTGATACTTGCGATGGAGCCGAGAACTATATTAAATCTTCGCTTTGTTGCTTCAGCTTCTTTTAAAAGAGCCAGAGGTACACTTACCTCATAATCTTTTTTCTTGTGAAAACTCTGCAGCATTCGTTCAATTCCTGCAGCGGTTGATTCTACATTATCTATGCTATTGACCTGTGCGATAATCTGGTGGAGTTCGACGGACTCTATTGTAAAATTTCCGGAAGTTATTTTGACAAAGATATCTCCGGAGTATTTGCGTACGGTGCTAAGGGGTATATACGCATCGACCTGCTGGTCTGGTATCTGAAGATTTCCGGCCTGGCCTGCTTCGCTTTTTATTATCCCGATAACCTCAAAAGAATCTCCGCCTATTTTGACCGACTGACCGATGGTATTTTTTGTCGCCAGCAATTTTCTTGCCCCATATTCGGTCAGTACCGCTACAGCCGAAAAGTCATCAACATCTTTTTTCTCGAAAACTCTTCCGGCAAGCACCTGTCGCGGCACTAAATCGAACCACTGCTCTGTGGTGCCGACAATTCTGAGTTCCAGTGTGTTGGAACCGATGCGTGAATCCTTGCGTATCAATTTGGCAGGGGCCACCTGCTGAATATTGGGAAAGCTTTCACTTATTCGCTGATAGTCAAGGTAAGTCAGACCGTACATACTCATCATAGACATTTGTGTGCTTGAAGATGCATCTTCAAGGGCTTTAACTGAATTAATGATTATATTATTGCTGCCGAGTTTCTGGATGTTCCGCAGGGCTTCCTTACTGGCACCTTCTCCGACCGCAAGCATTGCCACAACGCTTCCGACGCCGAAGACAACTCCGAGCATTGTCAAAAACGAGCGAAGTTTGTGCAGGAGCAGGTTTTCAATGCCGAGCCATATATTTCTGGCGAGTCTTGACTGATGCATAGCCATTAGTTTTTCTCAATTCTTTCGACTAATCCGTCTTTCATATGTAATCTGTTATGGGCAAAAGAAGCGATATCAGGCTCATGTGTTATCATAATGATGGTTGTTCCTTCTTTATTGAGTCCGGTAAGAATGTCCATAATCTGGTTTCCGGTGTGACTGTCCAGGTTACCCGTCGGTTCATCGGCGAGAATAATATGCGGGTTTGCCGCCAAAGAGCGGGCGACAGCTACTCTTTGCATCTGTCCGCCGGACAATTCCGAAGGTCTGTGATTCAGTCTTGTTTCAAGGCCGACTTTTGCGGCAAGTTCCTGGGCTTTTTTTGCGCTTTTTTCTGCATCCCAGCCGAGATAATAAAGTGGCAATTCGATGTTCTTCTGAACGGTTAACTGTGGAATCAAATTAAAACTTTGGAAAATAAAACCTATATATCTGAGTCTGATATCACTTAACGCGTCATCATCGAGCGTGCTTACATCTTTATCTTCAAGGAAATACCGTCCCGAAGTAGGGCGGTCGAGACAACCGAGCAGATTCATCATAGTGCTTTTGCCTGAGCCGCTGGGCCCCATAATTGCCCAGAAACTTCCCTTTTGAAATGATATGCTTACCCCGTCAAGAGCTCTTACCGGTTCGGCTCCCATTTCGTATATCTTGTGAATATTGTCAAATCTTACTATGTCCGCCATTTATTGACTTTCTTCTGTTTTGCTGCGTTTTTCAGAACCTTGCGGTCTATTTCCGCCGGGCATTTGCTGCATTGCTTTTTCCTTTTCTTCAGGGGTCATCTGCTCAAATTTTTTCCTCATTTCTTCCCGCTGCTCGGCGGTAAGATTCTCGAATGGTTTTTTCGGCTTCCCTATATTGGCTGGTTGATTGGCATTTTCTGAACGCTGATTCGTTTCCGCGTTTTTCAATCCCTGAGAGATTTTTTCCTGTAAGCCATTCGGGTTTTCGTCGCTATTTTGTTCGGACATGCTGCGGTTTTGCGCATTTTCCGTGGTCGATTTAAATGGCGGATTTAACAGGACAAGCTCTCCTTCTTTAAGACCTTCAACAATATTAATTACCTTGTTGTTATCAAGTCCGATTTTTACCTGCCTGGGCTGAAACGATTTTCCGGATTTTACATAGACGGTATAATCCGCACCTATTTTTATAATAGCCTGAAGGGGGACATAAACGGCGTTGTCGTATTGTTTAACGATTATTTCAGCCTGGCAGCTCATTCCTGTTCTCAGCGCCGGGTCGTTGCCGTCAATATAGATTACAGTATTATAAACCTTAAGGTCGGGGTTCATCCACATACTTCGGGCGTCCGGCAGGGGGGCGACAGATTTTATTGTCCCGTAGAAGGTCTTTCCCTGCAAAGCATCCACCGTGACAATAGCCGGCAGCTCCTTATTGGTTTTTTTCAGGTTGGATTCGTGGAGCATTACTTCTGCGTTCGATGCCTCTCCGGTCGGCAGATAAATTAACTCCTCTCTTTCCTGAACTGCTCTGCCAACGTCCAGAGGTTCCGCGTTACCGTGCCGTCCGCTGTTTTTTGCGCTTGTGGCATAGATAACCAGACCATCTGCCGGGGCATAAATTTTGGTTTTTGAAATCTGGTCTTCTGCTTTCGCCAGTTTGTCCTTTTGCCGTCCGAATTCAGACTCCTTCGCTTTCAGCTCGGCCTGTGCCTGGATGACATCGGCATGAGCTTTACGATTAGTTCGTTCCAGTGCCATATCAGCCTGGTTGACATCGCTTTGAAGCTTGGCAAGGTTGCGTTTGTAGGTGTATTCGGTAAGCAGGTCTTTGCTTTTTTTGGCTAATTTAACGGCCAATTCCTTTTCATCCTTTGAAAGTTTATCCGCCTCCCGTTCTGTTTTTGAGATATAGTTTTGTTCAAAAAGCTTCTCTGACCATTTCAGGGTTTCATCCGCTCTGGTCAACTGTTCCTCTGCAAGTGTAATGTCGGCGTTTGCCTTGTCGAGTTCATACGGATGTTCGCCATTTAGGTATTTTTCGAGGTCCTGCCGGGCGAAATCGAGTGTAAGTTTTGCCAGGTCAACATCGCTTTTAGCCTGGTTTTCGACGACTGCAAGATTCTCTTTGGCGCTTATGAACGCGGCCTCTGTATTCTGAACGCTTATTTCCTGGTCTATTTTCAGGTCTTCGAGAGTGCTGACATCAAGTTCAATCAGCAACTCGCCTTTTTTGACGCGATTTCCTTCGGGTATGACGTATGTTATGGAAGTTTTGCCCTCGACTTCATTCTTGAGTATTATCTGGTCTCTGGCCTTGATAGTGCCTGACTCTACAAAACTTATGGTCAAAGGGCCGCGTTTAGCCGGGTATGTTGGGCCGGTCAGGTCGGAATTGTCCCTGGTTTTCAGAAGCTGTCCCGACAACAGAATAACTGCCGCAACAACAGCGATAATACTAATCAGATATATTTTCTTCTTTGACATTTTTATTTTCTCCGGAAAAATATTCTTTCCATAATCCTTTTTCGTCTATTTCCAAAACACCCATATCGCGCTGGATAGCCAGTTCTGCAATCCGGTATTTAACAACCGCGGCAGTCAAAGCGTTCTGTGCTGACAAAAGGGCATCCTGAGCTTCCAGAAGATAACGCAGCTCTACTCTGCCGGCGTCGAGGAGCATATTAACGCTATTGACCTGTTTGTTAGCGACAACGACCGCCTGTGCCTGTATGTACATACTTTCTCTTGCTTCGAGCAAATCCCGCAGTGTATTTCGAATATCTGTTTTTATTGTATCTTCAAGTGTTTGCACATTTCTGACAGCCTGTTCCAGACCGATAAGGCTGTTTCGATAATCGAGACTTTCCTGTGTTCTGTCGAATGGGAGATTAAGGGTAATTAGTGACGAAAAAACGCCCTCATTAATTTTAAATCTGGTATCCGGACTCGCAGCGCCGGTTGCGCCGCTGATGGTTCTGTGCGAGCCGATATTTTCGGCTTTTCCCAGAAACGTAAGTTCTGCTCCCAAAGCGTCTGCCGCGACAACAACGGTCCTTTGTGCGTCATAGACTTTGCCGTCCGCTGTTTTTAAGTCAAACCGATTATTAAATGCCAGTTGTACCGCGTTAGACTCCCGGATTTCATAAGGGCCTGAGTTTTTATAATCAGGCTCTACCAGTTTGATGAGAGCATTGGCTTCGGCAGTTTCTATGTCGGTCTGCGGTTTTTTGGTTTCTTCGTCGATTTGATTGATAATCTGTTTTGTTGGGTTAGTAAGCAGTGCAAGTTCGTTTGGATCCAGCTCAATGGCGGCATCCGGCGGCAGTCCGAGGAAAATCTTGAATGAATCGAGCAGTCTTTTGTATGATTGTATCACGGCTATCCACCTCTGGCGTGCGCTTAATTCATTCTGGACGGCCTGGTCAACTTCGATTTCCTGCATTCTGCCGGCGTCAGCCAGTCTTCTGCTTCTTCTGGAGGAGACTATTCTGCTGCGATAGTCGGATTCGCTATTCTTGATGGAATCCAGCTGCTGGAGAACTTCCAGGTATTTGCTCGCCGTATTTACGGCGAATTCTTTTTTGAATTTTTCGAAGTTCCAGATTGCGTATACGACTTCTCTTTCAGCCTGTGTCAATGGTTCTGCAACAATGTGGCTGCCGGAGCCTCTTAATAAGGGTATTGAAATACTCGCATCGCCGATAAGTCCCATCGAAGATGCTCCGCCCCCTGTGAGCAGGTTCGCAAAATCAATAGCCAATGAGGATTGTATTTCTGCGCCTGACTGGAATTTTCTTGAGACGCCGATACTGCCGCTTGTTACCGTCCCGCTTACATCTCCTTCGCCTCTTGTATCTGTGCTGAGAAGGTTCTGCACCTGTGCGATAAATGTATTTCTGAAAGCGTGACGTTCCAGTTCAAGAGACAGGGCGGTTTGGAATACCCCTTCTTTCTGGGTTTGGTAATCAAAACTATTGCGGGCGCCTACTTGTAATGCCTGAACAAGCGAAATGGTTAATGGTTTGTTAACCTCGTTTATTTCGGCGATATTTCCTCCTGTAGTTGCGATTGGATAATCTTTTTCCGGCCAATGTTTAATCTGTTTTAGTTTGTCGCTGCCTAATGAAGCCGGCCCCGACATCGGCAGATTCTGGTCTGTCAGGAGTCTTCTTCGCAGGATATCGCTTGGTCTTTCAATGCTGAACGGACTTGCTTTGCCGGTTGCCTGGAGCTGTTTTTCGGAAATAATTTTGCCTGCTACCGTGTCCGTTTTTGTACGATACTTTGTCTCACTATTGCACCCGGTTTGCAGAACAAGAACAGACAATAATATGGGCAGAATAATTCTGACACACTTTAAGTGGTTGTTCCTGAGTAAGTTATAAATATAAATTTTCATCTAATTATTCCACATTGGTTGTAAGAACGACGTTCTGTTTAGCACTTTTAAATTTTTGTCTGAAAGACTCCATATATAGATAAAACACAGGAGTTATATAAAGGGTAAGAGTTTGTGAAAACAGCAGGCCGCCGACAACAGCCAGGCCTAACGGCCTTCTCGATTCGGCGCCGGCACCAAAGCCCATCGCAATAGGAAGGCCGGCCATAAGGGCGGCCATCGTCGTCATCATAATCGGACGAAATCTGACTAAACAAGCCTCAAAAATAGCATCGTGCGGATTCTTTCCTTCGCTGCGCTGAGCCTCAATCGCAAAATCAATCATCATAATGCCATTTTTCTTGACCAGGCCGACAAGCATAATAATACCGACAAAGGCGTAGATGGAAAGCTCGGTTCTGAAGATTAACAGAGTAAGCAATGCGCCGAAGCCTGCAAAAGGAAGGGCCGAAAGAATTGTTATAGGATGAATAAAACTTTCGTACAAAATGCCAAGAACAAGATAAATGACGAGAATCGCAAGAGCCAATAATAAGCCCAATCCATTCAAAGATGAACGGAAGGCGGCGGCGGTTCCCTGAAAACTTGTATTAATCGTGGCAGGCAGGGTACTTTTCGCCAACTGGTCAATCGCATTGGTTGCATCGCCCAGAGATATGCCGGGCTTTAAGTTGAACGATATTGTAACGGCAGGCAATTGGCCCTGATGGTTAATTGTAAGCGGGCCTACGTCGGTAGTAAAATTAGCGACCGCGTTAAGCGGAACGAGTTTGCCGGTAGTATCGGAGCGGACGTAAAGCATACTTAAAACGGAAGGGTCGAGCTGATATTTAGGAAGCAGCTCGGCAATAACGAGGTATTGATTGTCTGGTGCGAGTATGGTCGAGACCTGGCCGGAGCTGTAAGCGTAAGATAAAGCTGTTTCGATTTGCTCTGCGGTAACGCCGAGGGTCGCGGCCTTGTCGCGCTGGATATCGATACTGACTTTCGGATTCGTAATTTGCATATCACTTGTAACATCCACAAAGCCGGACAGGTCCTGAATTTTCTGCATCATAATCGCGGCGTATTTATATAATTCCGCAGTGTCTGGGGTTTGAAGTGTGTACTGATACTGGCTTTTCGACGATCGGCCGCCCAACTGTATTGTCGGCGGGTTTTGCAGATAAACTTTGATGCCGGGAACGGCGGCTAAATCCTGACGCCAGTTCTGAATCAGCTGGTCGACTGAAAGTTTGCGTTCGGATTTAGGCTTAAGGCGAATAAAAAACCAGCCTGTATTTCCGCCGGAACTTCCGCGTGAGCCGGCGCTTGACATAAACGATTCGATTTCCGGCATTTTCTGCAGGACAGAATTAATCGCCTGCTGGTGCTCTGACATTGATTGAAAGGAAATGCCCTGCGGGCCTTCGGTAGAGCCGAAAATCTGAGCACGGTCTTCGCTGGGTAAAAAGCCTTTCGGAAGCCAGACAAATAAAAGTACGGTACCGATAAGAATAGCGGCCGAGAAGACCATCGAGCTTCGCTTGTTGACTAATACCCATCGAAGCGTTCGCTCATAAAAGTCGAGCATCAGTTTGTAAATATGCTCGGAATATTCGAAAGCCTTGCTGTGATGCATTTCCTGCGGCGGGCGCAGGAACCTGCTGCAAAGCATAGGTGTTAGTGAAAGCGCGACAAAACCTGAAACCAGAACGGCCACGCCGATAGTAACGGCGAATTCCTGAAATAGCCTTCCTATAAGGCCGCCCATAAAAATAATCGGGATAAATACCGCGGCAAGAGATAATGTCATACTTACGATTGTAAAACTTATTTCTTTTGCGCCGTCGATTGAAGCTTGTAATTTTGCCTTTCCCATTTCCATATGGCGAACGATGTTTTCGAGCATAACGATAGCGTCATCGACGACGAAACCTACAGAAAGAGTCAGTGCCATCAAAGATAAATTATCGAGGCTGTAGCCGAGCAATTGCATAGCAATAAATGTCCCGACAATCGCCATCGGCAGTGCGAGACTTGGAATGACGGTAGCAGAGACGTTGCGAAGAAAAAGGAATATAACAAGTACAACGAGAACCAGCGTAAGCAATAATGTAAATTTAACATCGCGAACTGATTCTTTAATCGCAATCGAGCGGTCAATTAGAAGTCTTACAGAAACGGAAGCCGGCAATTGCTGACTGAAAGTCGGCAGCAACTCCTTGACGGCGTTTGCGACTTCGACGGTGTTGGTGCCGGGCTGGCGCTGAACCGCAAGGACTACCGAACGCTCCTGCAGGTTGGGGTCAACATACCAGGCGACGGCTTTATCGTTTTCCACACTGTCTATCACGTGGGCGATTTCATCGAGGCGGACGGGCGAGCCGTTTCGATACGCGACGATTAACGGGCGATAGGCCTGAGCGTTGTTTAACTGGCCTGTGGCCTCGACAGTAAATGCGCGATGAGTGCCGTACAAAACGCCCGTCGGCAGATTTACATTGCCTCTTTGAATCGCGGCGACTGCTTCGCGGATGCCTATTCCCAGACGCGAGAGAATCATCGGGTCGAATTGCACACGTACGGCATATTTCTGCGAGCCGTAAACCTGAACCTGCGCGACGCCGTTGACCATTGAAATTCGCTGTGCCATTAATGTTTGGCCGTATTCATCAAGTTTGGATAATGGTAAGGTCGGGCTTGTCAACGCGATAAACAAAATCGGCTGGTCGGCGGGATTTACCTTTTGATAACTGGGGGGACTTGGCATACCCTGCGGTAAACGGCGCTGAGCCTGCGCGATGGCAGCCTGAACATCCTGAGCGGCCGCATCTATGTCGCGGTTAAGATTAAACTGAAGCGTTATCTGCGTGCTGCCCAATGCGCTGGCTGAACTCATCGAGTCAATGCCGGCGATTGTGGAGAATTGCTTTTCCAAAGGAGTGGCGACAGCGGCGGCCATCGTCTCGGGACTTGCGCCGGGTAATGACGCGGAAACCTGAATAGTTGGGAAATCGACATTCGGCAAATCGCTTACGGGAAGCGTGCGAAACGCCGCGACGCCGAAAATCAGTATGCCCGACATAACGAGCGTTGTCATTATCGGGCGATTGATAAATAGTGATGTGAAATTCATTAACGCACTACCTCACTATTTTGTGATTGTTTAATCTGTACTTTTGCCCCGGGTGACAAACGAAGCTGGCCGTCGGTTACGACTGTTTCCTGCGGCTCGATTCCTTTAACAACTGTTTGGCCGTCGAGGGTTCTTTCTGCCGTAACAGGCTTCATCTCGACAGTCTGGTCCGATTTGATTATGTAAACGAATTGGCCGTTCTGGCTGTTTTGCACCGCCTGGGATGGAACAAGCACGGCGTTTTTCTCGACGCTGAGGATGAGACGAACCTGAACGAATTGGCCGGGCCAGAAATAATGGTCCTTGTTCGCCAACGTGGCACGAAGTTTAATCGTACCTGTTTCCTCACGTACGGCGTTGTCTAAAAAGGTCAGCGTTCCTTCGCGCGCCGCATCGGATTTGTTCGGCGTATGCACTAAAGTTTTTAAATTACCTTTCGCCATTTCCTGTCGAACTAATTCGAGCTCCTGCTCGGTAACGGTAAAGTCAGCGTAAATCGGATCCAGTCGATTTATGGTTAAAAGAACCTGGCCGGCGTCGGTGCTGTTTGCGATTACCACGTTGCCGATATCAACGCCTCGCTGCCCGGCTCTGCCATCAATTGGGGAACGTATATAACAATAATCAAGGTTTGTCTGCGCAGTCTGAATTGTGGCCTGGTCAGCCTGAATTTTGGCCTCGCCGACAATTACAGCGTTTTGTTTTATATCGTAGCCTTCTTTGGACATAGCGCCGGTTGGAAGAAGTCCCTTGGCGCGTTCGAATTCAGATTTTGCCAGCTCAAGCGCGGCCTTGCTTTGCACTGAACTTGCCTGTGCCTGCTTGAGCGAGGCCTCATAAGACCGAGGGTCGATTGTAAACAGCAGGTCGCCTTTTTTTACGTCAGCGCCATCGGTGAAATTTATATCTACAATTTTGCCGGTGGCCTGAGCGCGAATCGCTACGATTTCGTACGCGGCACAGGAGCCGATTTCGTCGATATATACAGGGACGTCCTGCGATACAGCTTTTACCGCTGTTACCCAAACGGCAGGCTGTTCAACGACGGCCTGTTTTTTTTCTTTACAGCCGAAAAATGTCAATCCAATCAGCAGTGATATAATTGTCAGACTGATAATTTTAAGCTTCATATTTATATCCCATAACAATTTGTATTATTTCTTTTTTTCCGAAATTGGTTCTGCCGCGGAATTTGGCTCATCATCCCAGCCGCCGCCGAGGGCTTTGTAAAGAGATACCAAATCAGTGGACAAATTTCGGGTACTCTGCACCAGAGAATCCTCGGAGGCAAAGAGAGACCGCTGCGAATCGAGAACGCTAAGAAATTCGGTCTGACCCTGCGAATAAAGCTGAGTTGCGAGGTCGACCGCTTTGCGATTTGCGGCGGCGGTATCCTGAAGCGCTTTATTACGCTGCTGCTCTTTGTTATACGCGACGAGAGCATTCTCAACGTCCTTAAGGGCGGTCAGAACAGTCTTTTGATAAGCAAGTCCTGCCTGCTCGGTAAGGGCCTTTTGAATTTCGATGTTGGCGCGAACACTGCCGGCGTTAAAGATTTTCCAATCTATGGAAGGACCTACCGACCAGAAACTATACTGGGAATTTCCCATTCTATCGAGAGCATTGCTTTGATAACCTGCCGAGCCGGTAAGATTAAATTTCGGGAATAAATCCGCTGTGGCAACGCCGATTCGTGCGGTCGCGGCGTGTATTTGAGCCTCTGCTCGCCGAATGTCTGGGCGACGTCGCAGCAGGTCTGACGGAAGTTCGGCCGGCAGAACGGGCGGAGTATAAGGAATTGTACCGACCGGCGATAATTCTTTTAGTAAAGCTGCCGGCTCGAGGCCAAGCAGTAAACTTATATTATAAATAGTCTGCTGCGCGGAAGTCTCCATCGTTGGAATCTGCGAGGCGGTGGTACCAACCTGCGCATCAGCGTTGGCAACGTCGAGTGCGCTGACTACACCGCTGGCAAAACGCTGACGAGTCAGCTCGGCGGTATGTTTTTGAGCCTTGAGGTTATCTTGTGCGATGACAATTTCCTGCTGAAATCCGCGAAGTTCAATATAATTAATCGCTACTTCACTTGATACTGTTATCAGCACATCTCTTTGATCTTCAACTGCTGCTTTGATATCCGACTCGGCCGCTTCTACGTTACGGCGAACGCCGCCGAATATATCAATCTCCCAAATGGCATCCAAACCCGACTGCCATAAATCACTTCGTAATCCGGAAGATTCAGCAGAACCTGCGGATTGACTGTGCCGGTATGAGCCTGTTGCGTTAATTGTCGGCCACAATCCCGCGGAAACAATCCGGCGGGCGGCGCGAGCCTGACGAAGCCTCGATTGAGCCTGTTTCAAATCAAGATTGGATGTTACAGCCCTGGTGATTAATGAAGTTAAATTTGGGTCATCAAATTGGGTCCACCAGTGAACAAGGTCAACGGCTCCGGTTTTCTGGCCGTCAATTCCCGTCCAGGAAGACGGAATAGCAGTCTTGGGCGACTGAAAATTTGGGCCGACCATACAGCCGGTTATCGCCAGCAGACAAATGTAGAGCATACAAAGCAATATATAGTTCAAATGCCGCATATATGGAACTTCTTTGATTAATTGTTTTGAATCAGCTAATAACATATTTACTCTTAAGTCCTTGTTTTTAAGTGTGTTATGCATTTTTATCTTATAAAAATATATACTAACTCTGCCACTTTACTTCCACCTTATTTAGTGTGTAAAGAGGCAGGTTAGGTAACATAGAAAATCTGCTTATTCCTAATTATTATCGGGTTATTTGATATGGCCTATTAGTAGATTTAGGGCGTTAAAATGCTTATTTTTGGGCCGGTTTTTTATGTTTTTCTCTAAAAACCTGAAAATCCTTATTCCAGCGTTCAAACTGTTCTGGAGTAAGAACATCGTTCATTTCCGCAATTATTGTTTGGATGCCGGCTTCACGTCTTTTGTCCTCTTCTTCATCGGACTGTTTTCTTTGCTGAAATGCCTTATCGATGATTTGCTGTACCTGTTGTGTTTGTTGTGGATTTAAGCCGTATTTTTTGCTTATCATTTCAGTAATTTCGTTTGCGTCTTTATGCGGTTTGCTTATCCACATAACGTGGTGTTTCACAAGCATAATGGTTGTACCTGCACCAATCGCTGTGCCGGAAGCAAGAATGATTAAACCGCATAACATTCTGACCAGTAATTTATTGCGTTGTATAATTTCAGTTACCATAATGCAACTCCTTGATATGGGGCGAATAGCTGGAATAACGGATTGACTATATATTGCCAGGCCTGAATGGAAAAGAATGTTACAATTGAAGCGGCCAGGGCAGTTAGCCCGGCGAATACTTCAAGCGGCAAAAGGCCGACTTTTTCACGCTGCAAAAGACTTATTCGAGACATAATCTCATCGGAAACGTCGAATTGCGGCAAAACCTCATTTCGCGCTGTTTTAGCTAATTTTTCGATAATTTTTATTATTTTATCCATTCGAATTTCTCCGAAAATTTTTCTTTTTCCGCAAGTTTTTTCAATTTTCCGCGAGCACGCATCGCCCGCATTTTCGTTCCCGCTTTCGTCCAGCCGGTCCTTTGAGCGATATCCTCAATAGAACATTCCTCAAAGTACATCAGCGTAAGTATCAGCCTGTCAGTCGCTTGCAAACGATTAAACAAAGAATGCAAAACTTCAGCGGCATGAGCAGAGTCAATTTCGTTCGTCTTACTTTCGTCAACAGCGTCAAAATCATCTATCGGCACAAATAATCCGGCCTTGTCCCGCTGCTTCCAAAACCTGTAGCCGACACGAGTTGCAATCTTGTTGAGCCAATGTAAAAACGGGCCCTGACCTTTGTAACTTTTAAGACTGAAAAAGGCCTCGACAAAGACATCCTGAACAAGCTGCTCAGCTTCAGTCCTGTCACGGGTAAAACGCCACATAAGCCTGACTATTTGCGGCTCATACCTTTGCATAAGCCGCCGATAGGCGTCATTATCACCATCCAAACAGGCTCGAATGTCGTTGAAATCAATTTCCACAACGCGATATAGTAGCCACTAAGACTCAAAGGCACAAAGAAAAAAAACGTTAAGATCCTATAAACTTAGTGTCTTAGTGCCTTTGTGGCCATTCTGTTATGCAAAAGAGCAATATTGCCATACTCCGTTTTTAGAGTCTTTCTCATATGATTAGTGGAAGAGTTTTTGCGGAGGTAACAAAAAAAGTTAAAAGTGAACAGTGAAAAGTCAAAAGTGAACAGGAGATAGAGTGCGTTTAAAATCCTGCAAACCCCTCAAAAACAGGGGGTTTTCGGGTCAGGAATCGACGAACGAAAGCAAGGGGGTACATTGTATAGGGGTAAGCACAAAAAAATTAAAAATCAAAGATTAAAATGCAAAATTGAGGAACCGCCTTCGGCGGGATTTTTTTAATCGATAGTTGTCCCCGCAGTTTTTTTCCCCTCCGTTTCTAGACGAAACGAAGCGAGGGGGATAAATCAAAACTAAGCGCGGGGATACGCATAACTTATTTATTTGCGTTGTTGGAAATGCTATAAGTGCTTATTTTTTAAAATAAATAAAGGGGTTATGGAAAAAAGTTCGTCACAAATGCGCAAGTTTCTTTTATTTTCGCGCAAGTTTTTAAAATTGAGCTAAAAATGGGGGTGAAAAATTGCGCTTTTGTTAAAAAAACTTGCGCATTTTGTTGAAAATCATAAAAAGGAAACAGAATATAGAATCCAGTAGACAGAATATAGTATTTGGATAAATTTGGTTGAGTTTGGGAAAGAGAAGAGTATAATTTTGTTTTCATCGCTGATTACGCAGATTACTTTGATTTTGAATAATCACGTTTACTTGAGGCAGATAAAAAGCAAACGACATTGCGGCGAAAAGTGCGGTAGATTATTATTCAAAGAAAACAGAACTCAGAATACAGCAGACAGAATAAGAAATTCCGCCAAAGGCGACTCAACATAAGGTTGATACTATAATGGCAGGATAAAATTGGTAGGAAACGTGATGGATATTATTATGTTGGCTAAGGAAAAAAGATGAACATATTCCACTCGCTTCGTCTTCTGTTTAAACCACCAAAAATAAACGATCCCGAATTCGGTCAGCTTCGATTCATGTATATTTCCAATCATCCGGAACGATCCTATTGGGAATGTGAATGGAAGTTTCCTCCTACTGGAACTACAGTCTTTATTGCCCTTGATGGTAATGAAGCCGGACCACTGCCGGAATTTCGTCAATGGCATCTTGACCTTATTAATCGATATCCCAAAATTCTCGAACTCGCAAAGCCTGAGTTGGCCAAAGTTTTCAGGTCGTGGTTTGAACAGGACCTGCCTTCAGACATCTTCACAGTTGTAAAGCTATCTGGATTTAGTGTTGAAGATCCACGGTCAGTTCCTGTGGAATGGAGTATTTCATTTGAAACCACCGGCGACAAATGGCTGGGAATTGCCATCCCATTTGTCGGTGATGAACCCAGAGATGCTGTCGTGGACACATAAAAATCAATAAATACTTCCAGTTGATATTAAGATAATGGCTGGAGAATTTTAATTGTTTTAATAGATTTCTCCGCAAAGGTCCACCATAAGGTGTCCTCCGTCAGGAGTCCTTAGGACTGCGGATGAATGATGGAACCCGCCGTGAAACGGCGGGCTAAATATTTATGGATTCCCGCCTTCGCGGGAATGACAAGACGAGATGACCGCCCCCCAAGGGGTCGTAATGACCCCGGTGAGATAGTTGCGACATCTCACGGGGTAAACGATGAACCCTGCCAAGGTATTGGCAGGGCTAACCGATATTTGTTACCCCGCCTCAAGCGGCGGGGGCTAAATGAAAATACCGCGGACTTACGTCCTGCGGCTCTGTTGCGTTGTTAATGATTGCGGCGGAGAATAAACAGTTTGAAATTTACAAAATACAGGGTATGATAATATTTTATGAAGAATATCATATCAGACCCTTTGAAGTTCGCCTCTCTCGTAGCGCATCAGCTTAAAGGGCCGATCGCATCCATAAGCACAATCCTTGAGACACTTTTAGGCGAATTTGCCGGGCCTGTTACGGCTAAGCAGAAAGACCTTTTGCAGCGGGCGATTGGACGCTGCGACGAATCTCTGCTTACCGCGCAGAGACTTCTTGTAATATCCAAGGCGATTAACGACCCCGCATCGTTAAAAGGACAGGTTGAACTTTCATCAATTCTCCGCAAAGAATCGGCTGCTTATACCCAGCAGGCGAGCAGGCACAATATTACCCTTACGGCAAAGATTGACGCTGAGCCGGCGTGGTCGGCTGGTAATGAAGCGGCGATGACCGAAGCTATCGAAGCCTTGCTTTCAAACGCAATAAAATACACGCCTGACAACGGCAGGATTGAAACGCTTCTTTTATATGACAAGCCCGCGGACGCATATCAGATAAGAATCGCCGATTCGGGGATTGGAATTTCAGAGGAGAATTATGAAAAAGTTTTTCAGCCGTTTTTCAGGACGGCAGGGGCCCGCGACTCGTCCCGGCCTGGTACGGGACTGGGGCTTGCTTTTGTAAAGGCGATAATCGACGCGGCGGGCGGGAATGTGCATATCGAGAAGTCGCATCTTGGCGGGGCGGAAATTGTAATAAGTCTTAAAGCTGCGGCAAAAACGGCAGCGGAACAAATCACGGGAGATTCAAAGATGAAAAAGCCAATGAAGGTAGTGATAATTGGCGGAGTGGCGGCGGGGCCGAAGGTCGCGGCGAAGGTTATGCGGCTTGACCCTGACGCTGATGTAACGATTATCGAAAAGGGCAGGCTGCTTTCTTACGCGGGCTGCGGGCTGCCTTATTATATCGGCGGGACTGTCAAGGACCAGAACGAGCTGATGAGTTCGCCGGCGGGCGTTGTGCGCGACCCGATATTCTTCCAGCAGGTAAAGAACGTTCATCTTATGAATCAGACCGAGGCGATTGAAATCGACCGTAAGAAAAAACAGGTTCGTGTAAAATATTTAGTCGATAATGCCGAATCAGTGCTCGATTACGACAAACTTGTACTTGCGACCGGTTCGGAGCCGGTCAAACCGGAGATTGAAGGAATTAAACTCGGAAATATTTTTACGCTGCACGGCGTTACGGACGCTGAGGGAATAAAAGCCGCTCTTGACAGGGGCAAGGCGCGTGATGTCGTTATTGTCGGCGGCGGTCTTATCGGAATCGAAATGACGGAAGCCCTTGTTAAAAAAGGATGCCGGGTAACGATAGTCGAAAAATTGCCGCAGATATTCCGGCTGCTCGATGTTGAATTGGCGATGCTTGTTGAAAATCAGCTCGAATCGCACGGCGTGCGGGTTCTCAGCGATACACAGGTAATAAAATTTCAAGGCATTGATACTGTTGAGTGCGTAGTAACAGACAAGGGCGCGTATCCTGCCGACCTTGTGATAATCGCGATAGGTAATCGGCCTAAAGTAAGTCTGGCCCGGCAGGCGGGTCTTGAAATCGGCGCGACGGGCGCGATAAAAGTTAATCCGAAAATGCAGACGTCCGATTCGGATATTTACGCGGCGGGCGATTGCGTTGAGAATATCGATATGATTACGGGAAAGCCCAGTTATGTGCCTTTAGGCTCAACGGCCAACAAACAGGGCAGAGTGGCTGCGGTAAATATCTGCGGCGGAAACGATATATTCGGCTCGATTCTCGGAACTGTGGCGTGCAAAGTGTTCGATTATAACGTAGCGGTTACAGGTCTTACGGAATTTATGGCAAAGCAGGCGGGATTTAATGTTGTTTCGGTTCTTGTTCCTGCACCGGACAGGGAACATTTTGTGCCGGGGGCCGCGATTGTGATGATGAAGCTTGTTGTTGATAAGAAAAGCCGCAGACTTCTCGGCGCCCAGGCGATAGGCCCCGGTAATACCGATAAGCGAATCGATGTCGCGGCGACGGCGATTGCGGGGAAGATGACGGTCGAGCAGATTTCGAATCTTGATTTGTGCTATGCTCCGCCTTATGCGCCGGTGATTGATAATATTATTACAGCGGCCAATGTCGCTCGCAATAAACTCGACGGCCTGATGGACGGTATCAATCCGACAGAGGTGTGGAATATGATACAGGACAAGAAGGATTTTGTGCTGCTGGATGTAAGGACGCCGTCTGAATATCGGCAGCAGAGGCTGAACGGCGCGGTATTTATTCCGCTGGCTTCGCTGCGGTCGCGATTCGTCGAGCTTAATAAGGAAAGACCCATCGTAGCGTTTTGTAATTATTCGCTAAGAGGCTATGAGGCGGCGATTATATTGAAACATCAGGGCTTTAAGGATGTCAAAGTACTCGACGGCGGAATCGAAATGTGGCCGTATGAGAAACTCCAATGAAAGTGCTCAAACTGTTCCGATTAAGGATTATCTCTCACAACGAATTTTGCGTACTTATCTTCATGGGTTCGGACAACATAAACGTGGCCAACTACACACGGTTTTTCCTTTGTGGAGTAGCCGGTTTGAGTAGCTCTTATAACGGACTTGAAAGCTACAGCCCCCGCATCGTAGAATCCATTTTTCCCATTGCAATAGAAAATCCGGAATTTCAGCACGCCTTGGTCTTGTCTCATCTCTATGTCCCGAAGTGACTGTGGCTCGTACCCTTCTACTTTACCATCCGAGAAATCAATTCCACCACCGCCATTAACCCACTCAATTGTGCCGGTTTGGAGATTTCCACTGGCAAAGCTATGGCTGCCATTTGCTTGATAGACATAGTCGATGATAATGCTGCGGTTTTGACCAAGTTTCAAGTTTTTTATCACTGTTTTGCCTGCGGTAGGTGTAACTTTAACGGACTGATATGCATAACCTGCTGTCGATGCTACAATAGAGTGTTCGGCTGTGGATAGGCCTTTGAAGGAATATTGCCCATCTGCACCTGTGGTTATCTCCATGTGGGGGTAAGTGTAGCCAATATCACCACGGCCGTGATTAGCAAAAGGAAAATGTAGTGAAACATGTACGCCGTTGAAGGGTTGGTCGTTCTCGTTTACAACTGTCCCGGTAACTGATGCCAGGTTTTCAGGAGAGGTTTTGTGCATCACGAATTCTACGTAGGTCATTTTTCTTTGTAGAATCGTTATAGGTGCATCAATTGGGTTGTACCCAAAAGCTCGTAATACAAATCCCTTTCCTGATCCTGCGTACTGCGATGGAAGAGTGCGGTCCATAATAAACCACCCGTTCTCGTGCACCCAAAGAGGCGCATCGATACCGTGGTACAAGTTTACCATGACGTCTTCTCCGCCACTAATGTGAACGCCATCACTCATTTTAACTCTACCTGCGATACATATACCTCCCTTTGAAGTCAGTTCAGCAGTTCTCTGATTGAGGATTTGCTGAAGGTTCGCCGGAAAATCGTTGTAATCAATTGCAAAGACGGGGAGATTAAGGATGCAAATAACAATAAAAAAAATCGCCTTTTTCATTTTTCTCTCCTTTTGAAAATTATTCGGCAACTATTATATTCGAGTTAGATAGAAATGTCAAATATAATATAACGGCTATTTTGCTTTGTCCATCATTTCAATAAACTCGTTGAATAAATAGTTTGAGTCGTGGGGGCCGGGGGAGGCTTCGGGGTGATACTGAACCGCGAAAGCAGGCACTTTTTTGCAGCGGAAACCTTCGAGCGTATTATCGTTCAGATTCATATGCGTAATCTGTATATCTTTGTCGAGCAGCGAATCGGGGTCGATGCAAAAGCCATGGTTCTGACTGGTGATTTCAATTTTTTCTGTAATGAGATTTTTAACCGGATGATTTGAGCCGTGATGGCCGAATTTCAGTTTGTAACTTTTCCCGCCCAGAGCAAGGCCGAGAAGCTGATGGCCGAGACATATCCCGAAGACAGGCACTTTGCCGAGCAGTTTATGAATTGTTTCGATGGCGTAGCTTATAGGGCCGGGGTCGCCGGGGCCGTTGCTCAGGAATACGCCATCCGGTTTCAGTTTGAGAACCTCCTGTGCGGTTGTACTCGCCGGGACGACTGTAACTTTGCAGCCGTGCGAGACGAGCAGCCGAAGAATGTTCTGTTTAATGCCATAATCAAAAGCGACTACGTTATATTTCGCCTCGGCTTTATATAATTTTCCGAATTCGTCCTCAACTGGTTTGTCCCATATATAGCTTTTTTTTGCGCAGACGTTTTTGACAATGTCCCTGTCGACAAGGCCGGGGTATTTATCAAGCTCGTCTTTCAGATTTTTGATAGTTGTGCCGTCTGTGCAGATAATTCCTTTCATTGAGCCTGTTTGGCGAAGGAGCATAACTAATTTTCTGGTGTCGATATCTTCGATTGCGGGGACTTTGTGTTTTTTAAGATAATCGTCGAGTGAGATTTTATTTCGCCAATTGCTCGGGAAAGAGCAATTTTCCTTTACGATAAAGCCGCTCAGATAAAGCTTGTCGGCCTCAACGTCCAGCGGATTTGTGCCGTAATTACCTATTAAAGGATAGGTCATTGTAATAATCTGTTCGTGATACGAGGGGTCTGTGAGAATTTCCTGATAGCCGCTCATAGCGGTATTGAATACAACTTCTCCGCACTTTCTGCCCTGGGCTCCAAAACCTGAGCCTTTGAAACAAGTACCATCTTCGAGCAGTAATATACCTTTCATCCCGTTAGAATCCTTTTTAAATTATAGACTTTAGTTTATCCCGTTAAGATTCTAACGGGATTCACATTATATCCTTATTTGTAATACAATTGTATTGGTTTAACTTCGGTTTTTTTCTGTTTCATCGATTCGAGTGCTCTTGTAATCGCTGAAGCGCCTCTGATTGTCGTGGTGTAAGGCACGCTGCGGTCGAGAGCGGTTCGTCTTATCAGGAACGAATCCTTTATAGTCTGTCTGCCGACAGTCGTATTTATAATCAGGGCGACCTGATTGTTTATAATCAAATCGACGATGTTCGGCCTGCCTTCATTCATTTTGAGTACGAATTCCGAGGGCACATTGTTTTTGATAAGCTCAATACAGGTGCCTTTTGTCGCGAAAAGCTTAAAGCCCATCTGATGAAGCTTTTTGGCTATTTCGACGCCTTTGGCTTTATCGGCGTCTTTAACGCTTATAAATATATTTCCGCTCGTCGGCAGAGAATTGCCGGAAGCAATCTGAGACTTCGCGTAAGAAATACCAAAATCGTCAGAGAGTCCCATTACTTCGCCGGTTGAAAGCATCTCCGGCCCAAGCAGCGTATCGCAGCCGGGGAATTTCAGGAATGGAAAGACAGCTTCCTTGACGGAGAAATGACTCCGGTGCATTTCTTCCGTGAATCCGAGCTCTTCGAGCGTTTTGCCTGCCATTACCTTGGCGGCAAGTTTGGCAAGAGGTACGCCGATAGCCTTGCTGACGAATGGAATTGTTCTTGAGGCTCTCGGGTTGACCTCAAGTATGTAAATCTTGTCGTCTTTTACAGCGAATTGAACGTTCATCAGACCTTTTACTTTCAGTTCGAGCGCAAGCAGCTTTGTCTGACGTTTGATTTCCTTAATTAAATCCGGATTTAGCGAAAACGGCGGCAGAGAGCAGGCGCTATCTCCGGAATGTATGCCGGCCTCTTCGATATGCTCCATAACTCCGCCGATAACGACGGTTTTGCCGTCGCTTATTGCATCGACGTCAAGCTCGGCGGCATCGTCGAGGAATTTATCAATCAGAATCGGATGATCTTCCGAAACAGCGATAGCTTTTTCGACGCAGGTTTTTAATTCTGACTCGTCATAGACAATTTGCATCGCTCTTCCGCCGAGGACAAACGAAGGTCTGACAAGCAGGGGGTAGCCGAGCTTTTTGGCGATTTTGACGGTCTGCTGGTAATTCATTGCGGTTCCGCTGGGCGGCTGATTAAGTTTGAGCTTTTCAACTATTTTATTGAAACGCTTTCTGTCCTCAGCGGCGTCGATACTGTCGGGACTTGTGCCGATGATTTTTACGCCGGCTTTCGACAGGGCGTTGGCAAGTTTCAAAGGAGTCTGACCGCCGAACTGGACGATAACGCCGTCAGGTTTTTCTTTTTCGACGATGTTCATTACATCTTCGTAAGTCAGCGGCTCAAAATACAGTCTGTCTGATGTGTCATAATCGGTACTAACCGTTTCAGGATTGCAGTTTACCATTATGGATTCAATGCCGATTTCCTTTAAGGCAAAGGCCGCATGGCAGCAGCAGTAATCAAATTCAATTCCCTGACCGATGCGGTTCGGTCCACCGCCGAGAATAATAACTTTCTTTCTTTTTGTCGGATTAGCCTCACACTGGTCTTCATAAGTAGAATATAAATAAGGCGTATTTGCCTCGAACTCGGCGCCGCAGGTATCGACCATCTTATAAACGGCGGAAATACCATTATCTATTCGCTGCTTTCTAAGCTGGGGTTCGGGAATATTTAATTTCGACGCGATATATTTATCGCTGAAACCGAGTTTTTTCGCCTGCCGAAGGTTTTTTATGCTTAGTTTATCTTCAAACTGAACGATTTGATTGATATTGTTCAGGAACCATGGGTCGATTTTTGTAAGGTTATAAATTTCATCTATTGAAAATTTTCTTCGCAGGGCTTCGGCGACATACCAAATCTTATCCCATTGGCTCTTGCGCAGGATTTGTTTCAGCCGTTCATCGTCTATCTCTGAATCAATATGTTTTCTGTCGAGCGAATAGCGGTCGATTTCAAGAGAACGTATGGCTTTCTGGAATGCCTCTTTGAATGTTCTGCCGATAGCCATAGCTTCGCCGACACTTTTCATCTGAACGGTAAGCTCTGAATTTGTCGCGGGGAATTTTTCAAATGTAAACCGCGGCCATTTGACGACGCAATAGTCAATCGTTGGCTCAAAACAGGCCGGCGTTTTCTTGGTTATGTCGTTTGGTATCTCGTCAAGAGTATATCCGACCGCCAGCAGCGAAGCGATTTTAGCAATTGGGAAACCTGTGGCTTTGGAAGCGAGAGCGGAGCTTCTCGATACTCGCGGGTTCATTTCAATTACATACATCTTTCCATTTTCCGGATTGATAGCGAACTGAATATTCGAGCCGCCAGTTTCTACGCCGATGGCTCTGATAATTTTCAGGGCGGCATCGCGCATTGTCTGATATTCCTTATCGGTGAGCGTCTGAGCGGGGGCAACTGTAATACTGTCGCCGGTGTGAACGCCCATCGGGTCGAGATTTTCTATCGAGCAGACAATTACGACGTTATCTTTTCTGTCGCGCATTACCTCTAATTCATATTCTTTCCAGCCGATTACCGATTCTTCGACCAGTACTTGTCCTTTAGGACTCAGGCTCAATCCCCAATGAATGAACTCTTTATATTCTTCAGCGTTATACGCGATGTTTCCGCCCGTTCCGCCGAGTGTATAAGAAGGGCGGATAATGGCGGGGAAACCGATTTGCTGAACGATTTTCTGCGCCTGTTCCCACGATTGCACGTAGCCGCTTTTCGGTACTTCAAGACCGATGTCGATAATTATTTTTTTGAATTTGTCCCGTTCCTCGGCTTTTTTTATCGTAGCCAGGTTTGCGCCGATAAGTTTGACGTTATATTTTTTCAGGATACCGCTTTCAGCAAGAGCGACAGCGGTATTGAGTCCGGTCTGTCCGCCGAGAGTCGGCAGAATGCAATCCGGTTTTTCCTTCTGAATGATTTTTTCAATCATCTCAGGCGTAATCGGCTCAATATAAGTGCGGTCGGCAAGTTCCGGGTCGGTCATAATCGTCGCCGGGTTGCTGTTGACCAGAACCACCTGATAGCCTTCTTTTCTCAATACCTTGCAGGCCTGTGCGCCGGAATAATCGAACTCGCAGCCCTGGCCTATTACTATAGGGCCGGAGCCTATTATCATTATTTTATGGATATCTGTACGTTTGGGCATTTTCTTACGTCCGTGCTGTCAGCTAAACATTTTTTCTCTGGATTTGTTGTCGATAAAGATTTGTAATCGGCATTCTTCGGTCTCTTCCAAACGCCTTGGGCGTGATTTTAACGCCGGGCGGACACTGACGCCGCTTGTACTCATTCCGGTCAACCATAGATATAACCTTCATCACTATTTGAGCATCGAAACCCTGCTTAATAATTTCAGGCAGCGACTTTTCTTCTTCGATATAAGCCTTTAAAATTCCATCGAGAATATCGTATTCGGGCAGCGAATCGCTGTCTTTCTGGTTGAAGCGAAGTTCGGCGGTCGGTATTCTCTTAATTACGCTTTGCGGAATAACTTCTCTGCCGTGCATTTTATTCACATATTCGCTTAACTGATAAACAACCGTTTTCGGCACATCTTTTATCACGGCAAAACCGCCTGCCGTATCGCCGTAAAGAGTCGAATAACCGACGGCTGTTTCACTCTTGTTGCCGGTCGTCAAAACGAGATGCCCGAACTGATTGCTCATCGACATCAGAATTGTGCCCCTGATTCTTGCCTGAAGATTTTCATAAGCAAGGCCTTTATCGCTCCAGCCGGAGATTTTGGCAAGTTCCTGATTGAAACTTTGCAGCACCGGCTCGATAGGAATACTATAAAATTCTATTCCGAGATTTTCCGCGGTAATTTTTGCGTCGTTTATCGTTTCAGAAGCGTTAAATCTTGTCGGCATTGTAACGCCGATGACATTTTCTTTTCCGAGAGCGTCAACAGCAATAGAGGCGGTAAGGGCCGAATCTATTCCGCCGCTTAAGCCGATGAGAACTTTTTTGAAACCGTTCTTTCTTATGTAATCCTTTGTGCCGAGCACAAGGGCCTTATAGATTTCTTCGATATAATCGGTTTTTACAGGAGCAGATTGCGATTTTATACGTCCGCCTGTTTCGATATCAGCGACAAGTAAATCTTCTTCGAACGCTTTTGCGGAAGCAACAAGATTGCCGTCCGAATCGATGAACATACTTCTGCCGTCAAAGACAAGCTCGTCCTGTCCGCCAACGATATTGCAGTAGGCGAGCGGACAGCCGAAGATTTTGGCGCAGGTTTCCAAAACGGTCAGCTTATGGCTTATTTTCCCGGCATGGAAGGGCGAAGCGGATATGTTAACAATAAGATTTTTTTCTGTGACGCCTGACAAAAACTCTCTCAGCCAGTGTAAATCCCAGATATCTTCGCAAATTGTACATATTACAGATAAATTTTTTATTTTTATCGCCACCGGCTCGGTGCCGCCGGCGAAATATCTTTTCTCGTCAAAAACTCCGTAGTTAGGCAACAGTGCCTTTCGATAAGTTTTTGTGATTTTTCCCGCCTGCAGTATCGCCAGCGAATTGAAACAATCTCCATTGTCAGGCTCTGCGAAACCAGCCATAATGGTTATATCAGGGCAGTCTTTGGCAAGCTGTTCTATCGCTTTTTTGTTTTCAGCGAGGAAGTGTTTTTTCAGCAGTAAATCCTCAGGCGGATAACCGCAAATGCTTAATTCCGGGAAAATAAGCAAATCGACGTTCGCATCCTTTGCGCGGACGTACATCTGCCGGATTTTATTAACGTTTCCGGTAAAGTCCCCGACGGTGGTATTGATTTGTGCCAGGCCCGTTCTTAAGCTCATTTTATTTCCCGTTTATTATTATCTTCCGCGTGGGCTAAAGCCCACCCTACAAGAGATTTCTCGACTACGTCCCGAAAATCGGGACTTCGCTCGAAATGACAGAAAATCATTTTACAGATTATTTACTTATTGTCCATAAGCCATTTATCGATTTTTTCAGCGGCTTTCCTGCCGGTATCAATGGCCTTTACGACCAGAGAAGCTCCCAGTACCGAATCACCGGCGGCAAATACAGCCTGGTCGCTGGTTTGGAAATCATTGACAGCGATATTGCCGTTCTCATCGAGTTTGAGTTGCAAACTTTTAATGAGACCATCGTGCTTTATGTGCAAAAAACCCATTGCCAGAATTACAAGGTCTGTTTTTATGTTAAACTCCGTACCTTCCATCTCTTTGATGTTCCAGCCTCTTGGAGTTTTTATCCATTCTACCTGGCAGCCGTGCAGTTCGCTTACGCTTGTTTCTGTACCCGAAATTTTTGTTGTCTTGACGCCCCATAGTCTTTCGCAGCCTTCTTCGTGCGATGAAGAAGTTCTCATAATTCTCGGCCACGTCGGCCAGGGCGTATCTTCCGGTCTGATGTTCGGGGGCTTGGGCAGAATTTCAAGCTGATAAATCTTTTTGGCGCCCTGTCTGCGGGCCGTTCCGACACAATCGCTTCCGGTATCGCCGCCGCCTATTACGACGACAGTTTTATCCTTCGCGGAGATTATTTTTCCTTCAATTTGTCCATCTGCGCAGATTTTATTTTGCCCGACAAGATAATCCCATGCGAATATGACGTTTTCGTATCCTCTGCCTGTAACGGCAAGGTCCCTCGGCTCGCCTGCGCCCATCGTAATGCAGATACAATCGAACATTTTTTTGAGGTAGTGAGCCGAAATGTCTTTGCCGACCTCGACGCCGGTCTGAAACTGGACGCCTTCAGCGGCAAGCTGAGCGATTCTGCGGTCGAGGATATTTTTTTCGAGTTTGAAATCAGGTATGCCATATCGTAAAAGGCCGCCTATCTTATCGTCTTTTTCAAATATGACAATATTGTGTCCCGCTCTTGCAAGCTGCTGTGCCGCGGCAAGGCCGGCAGGTCCTGAGCCGATAATTGCAATTTTTTTGCCGGTTTTTTGTTTCGCGATGAGCGGTTTTATCCAGCCTTCTTTGAAGCCGTGTTCGACAATCTGGAATTCGATTTGTCTTATGAACACAGGTTCATCGTTTATCGCAAGCGTACAGGCTGTTTCGCAGGGTGCAGGGCAGATGCGGCCGGTGATTTCCGGAAAGTTATTTGTCGAATGAAGAAGTTCGCAGGCCTTTTGCCACTGGCCTTTGTAAATCATATCATTAAATTCGGGTATATTATTTCCCAACGGACAGCCGAGACCATGACAGAACGGTATTCCGCAGTCTATACATCTTGCCGCCTGCTGAATAATATCTTCAGGCGTAAGGGCGAGTTCGACCTCTTTATAATCGAGGATTCTCTGCTCAATCGGCCGGTACCCTGTTTTTTTGCGTTTATATTTTACAAAGCCTTTTATCTCAGCCATTGGAGTGCCTCTCAAAATAAAACTGCCGCCACAGAGCAAGATTAAGTACTCTGTAGAGCAGGGGGCCATTGTCACGATCCCCTGACGTATGCTGCTGAATGCATTTTTCCAGTGCGTTTCTGTCAAAAAGTCCCCATTTTAAATTGGCCGAATCCAGAAGCACTTCTTTCATATAATTAGCCAAAGGCTTCCGCAGCCAATAAGAAAACGGCACACCGAAACCGCATTTCTTTCTATCAAGAACCGCGTCCGGAACGATACCTCGCAATGCACGGCGAAGAAGCCATTTAGTTTGGCGAAATTTCACCTTCATCGCAGAAGGTAATCCGAGGGCATAATGCGTGAGATTCGCATCGAGAAATGGGACACGAATTTCTATGCCATGAGCCATAGTGGCTTTGTCAACTTTTTCCAGATAGCAATCCGGCAGGTGAATCTGAAAATCCGTATAAATCATCTGCTGGGCATGGTCGAGATGTCTAATGCGGCTGCAAATTTCGTAATACTGCTGAAAAGGATTAAAATTTTTAACCTGGTCACGGGCATTGCTGCTAAGCAGACGGGTAGGCGGATTGTCGAAAGTTTCAGTTGTTACGAATAATGCCTTTTCCATCGCAGGGTCTTTTTGTGTCAGTCTTTGCGCGAGCCGTTTGAGTATGAATAAATTGCCGCTGCTGCCGAGCAGATTCAGCGGTCGCAAAGCTAATCGCGAAATGGTGCGCCATAAAGACTCATAAGCCATAATATTGTATCGAACGTACCCGCCGAAAACCTCATCGCCGCCGTCGCCCTGGAGAATTACTTTGACGGAACCTTTCAGGGATTCACACAACAGGTACAGCGGAATATCCGCCGCATCACCGAAAGGTTCATCGTGCGCCTGAACAAGCCGTTCGATGACGGCAGGTATGTTTTCAGCTTTCAGATGCAATTCGTGGTGGTCGGTGCCGAATTTCTTTGCGACCATAGCGGCTATTGGAAGCTCGCTGGTACCTTTTTCATAATCGAAATCGACTGAATAGGTTTTAAGTTTTCCTTTGTAATGTTTACTGGCGAAAGCCGTGATTGAGGAAGAGTCAATTCCTCCGCTCAAAAACACACCAACCGGAACATCGCTTATAAGATGGTACTCAACGGCTTTTTCCAGCAGGCTGCGAACTTTCTCTGTCGCAGTTTCTACACTGTCAGAAACGGGTTTGATATCATCTATAGACCAATAAGCCTTTTTAACGCATCCTTGCCGATTGAATGTCAGGTAATGTCCCGGCTGCAGCTTTGAGATGCTTTCGAACAAAGTGTGTGAACCTAAGCCATAACCATAATAAAGGTATTCGTGAAGACCCTGCCAGTTGACCGCTCTTTTTGCCTGTCCGGAAGCCAAAATAGCTTTGATTTCAGAGCCGAAAATAATTCCTTCTTCGAACATAGTATAATAGAGAGGCTTAATGCCGCAGCGGTCGCGCACTAAATATAACGTTTGGGTTCGGACGTCCCAGATGGCGATTGCAAACATTCCATTAAACATTTTAAATGCGTCAACGCCCCATTCGATGTAAGCTTTGAGAACCACCTCGGTGTCGGAATTGCTTCGAAATTTTATACCTTTTTGTCTGAGCGTTTCCCGTATTTTGGGGAAGTTGTAAACCTCGCCATTGTACACCAGAGCAACCTGGCGATTATCAGACAGCATAGGCTGATGAGCGGCGGAAGTCAGGTCAATAATACTCAATCGTGTATGTCCAAGACCGGCGGGGCCGAAAATTTCAATACCGCTGTCGTCAGGACCGCGATGTTTCAGCGTCTCGGTCATTTGACGCAGAGTATCGGATTCAATCCTGCTGCTTCTAAAATCGACTATTCCGCAAATGCCGCACATTTCAAAATACCTCTTCGGTTGCAGGCGTTGTTTCGGTATGCCGCTGTTCGGCGGCGCGCATCTTTTCTAGCGCCTTTCGATAATCAATCGGCACAACCTTTACAAATCTGCCGAGCATATCAGACCAGGAATCTAAAATCCTCCGGGCTTGTTTGCTTTGTGTCCATTTATAGTGTTTTTCGATAAGTTCTTTTAAAAGTTCTTTATCCTCGGTGAGCCGAATACTCTCAAGCTCAACCATATCGAGATTGCAGAGCGTATCGAACAATTGCATTTCATCGAGGACATAAGCAATGCCGCCGCTCATACCGGCGCCGAAATTGCAGCCGGTTTTTCCCAGTACAACTATCGTTCCGCCGGTCATATATTCGCAGCCGTGGTCGCCGAGACCTTCCACGACAGCAATCGCGCCGCTGTTTCTAACGGCAAACCGCTCACCCGCCATACCGTTAATGAAAGCTTCGCCTTTTGTAGCGCCGTACAACAGAGTATTGCCGGCGATAATATTTTCATGAGCCATAAAGGGCGACTTTTCAGGGGTTTTGACAACAATTCTGCCGCCTGAAAGGCTCTTTCCGAGATAATCATTGCTCTGTCCGGTCAGTTTAAGCGTAACCCCCGGCGCGAGAAATGCTCCAAAACTTTGTCCTGCCGAGCCGGTAAAATTTAATTCGATTGTGTCGTCGGGCAAACCTTTAGGACCATATTTCTTCACGATGTAGTTACTGATTATCGCGCCGACAGTTCTGTTGACATTACGGATAGGCATTTCAACGGTTGTTTTTTGTTTGCCGTCGATAGCGGTTTTTATTTTTTCGAGAATCTGCCAATCGAGATGGTCGGCCAGTTTGTCCTGCTGAGGATGGATTTTTCTTGTGGCTCTGCCGTCCGATATATCAGGCTGATAGAATATAGCCGAAAAGTCCAGACCTTTCGCCTTGTAATGGCTGATTGCCTTTTTCGTGCAAAGCATATCGACTCTTCCGACCATATCTTCGAATTTTCTAAATCCGAGCTGAGCCATAATCTGTCTGGCTTCTTCGGCGACAAAAAACATAAATCTCTCGATGTATTCAGGTTTTCCGGCAAATCTTGCCCGCAGTTCTTTATCCTGTGTCGCTATTCCGAAAGTACAAGCGCCTTCGTGGCATTTGCGAAGCAGCGTACAGCCCAGAGTAACCAGTGCCGCTGTGCCGAAACCGAATCTTTCAGCTCCCAATAACGCGCCAATAACAATATCCCTGCCGGTTTTCATCTGGCCGTCCGCCTGAACTGTTATTCTGTCTCTCAGGTTGTTCTGAACCAACACCTGTTGTGTTTCTGCCAGGCCCAGTTCCCATGGAGCGCCTGTATGCTTTATCGAACTCAACGGGCTTGCGCCTGTTCCGCCGTCGTGGCCGCTGATTAAAACCTCATCGGCGTTGCCTTTTGCCACGCCTGCCGCGATGGTTCCTACACCGATTTCAGCGACGAGTTTAACCGAGACTTTCACGCCCGGATTGCTGCACTTGAGGTCGTATATCAGTTGTGCCAAATCCTCGATTGAATAAATATCGTGATGCGGCGGGGGCGATATCAGTGTAACGCCTGTTGTCGAATGACGGAGTTTTGCTATTTCTTCGGTTACCTTATGGCCGGGCAACTGTCCGCCTTCGCCGGGTTTTGCACCCTGAGCCATTTTAATCTGCAATTCTTTCGCATGAGAAAGATAATTTATTGTTACGCCGAATCGTCCGCTGGCGACCTGTTTTATAGCGCAGTTTCTTGAGACTTCGCCTTTTTTCTCGATATATCTTTCTTCGTCTTCGCCGCCCTCGCCGGTATTGCTCATACCGCCGATTTTGTTCATCGCCATCGCAAGACATTCGTGGGCTTCTTTACTTATCGAGCCGTGGCTCATAGCGCCGGTGCAGAATCTTTTTACTATTTCACCTGCCGGCTCAACTTCTTCGATAGGTATCGGCTGGGCCTGTTTGAATTCAAAAAGACCGCGCAGGGTACAAAGTTTTTCTCCCTGCTGATTGACCGCGTTTGCGTATTCGTCATAAGCTTTTTGGTCGTTGTTTTTTACAGCGTGCTGAAGACGAGAGACTGTCGTCGGATTCCACAGATGCGCTTCGCCGGAATTTCTGAAAAAGTATTCGCCGCCGAAATCCAGTTCGAGCTGGCCGCTTTTTCTCGGCTCAAATGCGCAGCCGTGCCGCAGCAGTGTTTCTCTCGCTATTTCCTCAAGGCCTATACCTTCAATTCGTGAGCTGGTATTTGTGAAGAATTCGTTTACAAACGCTTTATTGAGTCCTATCGCCTCGAAAAGCTGGGCGGTATGATAACTTCTCAGCGTTGAAATTCCCATCTTGCTCATTGTTTTGAGAATGCCTTTTTTAATCGCGGCGATGTAATTATCCGCGATTTGGACCGGCTCCATATTTGCAGACAATTCGCCTTGCCGCTGCATTTCATCGAGACATTCGAAGGCAAGATATGGATTAATAGCATTGGCGCCATATCCGCACAATAAGCAAAAATGCATAACTTCTCTCGGTTCGCCGCTTTCGACGATAATACCCGCCTCGGCTCTTAGTCCCGCTTTAAGCAGTCCATTGTGTACGGCGGCGGTTGCCAGCAGCGATGGAATCGGCACCAGGTTTCGGGACGAATTTCTGTCGCTGATTATCAACAGGCAGGCGCCATTTTTTATAGCTGCCTGGGCATCGCTTACAAGTCTGTCAATTCCGTACCGCAGGGACCCTGCAGGGTCGTTTGTTTGTGCATCGAAAAGCGCCGATACTGTAACGACTTTGAAATCTTTCATCTTTACCGACCGCAACCGCTCAATATCCTCGTTTGTCAGAATTGGATGAGGAAGTTTAAGCTGTCTGCAGTGCTGCGGCGTCTCTTCGAGAATATTCAGTCTTCTGCCTGTAAAGCCCATCAGGCTCATTACCAGGCCTTCACGCAGGGGGTCGATTGGCGGGTTTGTAACCTGTGCAAAGAGCTGTTTGAAATAATTAAACAGCAGTTTTGGTTTATTGCTCAGCACCGCCAGCGCAGCATCGTTACCCATCGAGCCGACAGGTTCCTGCCCGTTAACCGCCATCGGCGTAAGAATCATTTTTAATTCTTCACGGGTAAAACCGAACATACGCAGCCGCTGAAAAATGGTTTCCGAATCGCTCGTTACAAGTTTGGGACTGTCGAAAAGTCCTCGCAGTTCAATGCGGTTCTCTTCGAGCCATCGCCGGTACGGTTTTTGGCGGGAAATTTTACTTTTGATTTCATTGTCGGTAACGATTCTGCCTTCGATAGTATCGACGAGGAACATGTGACCGGGCTGAAGCCGGCCTTTCTTCTGGATTTTTTCGGGTGGAAATTCCACTACACCGGCTTCGCTCGCCAGAATTGCAAGACCGTCCGTTGTTACGATATACCGGCAGGGCCGCAGACCGTTTCTGTCCAGCGTTCCGCCGATGATTTGACCGTCGGTAAAGACCATCGCGGCAGGGCCGTCCCATGGCTCCATAATAGCGGAGTGATATTCGTAGAATGCACGTTTGTCCGTGCTTATATGATATTTTGCGCCAAAGGCTTCGGGAATCATCATCATCATAGCGTGCGGCAGGGTGCGCCCCGCCTGCACAAGCAGCTCGAGAGCGTTGTCGAAACATGCCGAGTCGCTTCCTTCCGGCGTAAGTACCGGCAGCACATCCGGCATATACTCGCCGAATTTTTCGCAGGACATTTTATATTCTCTTGTCTGCATACAATTTTTGTTTCCGCTGAGGGTATTAATTTCGCCGTTATGGGCGATGCAGCGGAACGGCTGGGCAAGCCGCCAATTCGGAAAGGTGTTCGTGCTGTATCTTTGATGAACTATCGCCAGAGCGCTTTTTAGATTTTCATCCGCCAAATCGGGATAGTAAGCGAACAACTGCCAGGCCATAAACATCCCTTTGTAGCAGATTGTTCTGCCGCTCAGCGAACAGATATAAAAATCGCTGCCCGCATCGCCGAAATTTTCTCTTACCTGTTTTTCAGTTTTTCTTCTTGCGAGGAATAGTTTTCTTTCGAGTTCGGCACCCTGAAAACCGTTAGTCTCGACAAAGATTTGACTGATATGCGGCTCGGCCTGGAGTGCTATTTTACCGAGACAATCCGGCTTGACCGGTACGATACGCTGCCCGAGTATTTTCATTCCGTGCAGTTCGATTGCCCGGGCGAGAATGGGAAAACATTTCGTACGAAGTCCTTCATCTTTAGGAGCGAAAATCATTCCCACAGCGTATTTGCCGGCCTGCGGCAGATTTATATTGAGTTTTTTACTCTGTGCAAAAAAAAACTCGTGCGGAATCTGGAATAGAATACCTGCGCCGTCGCCTGTTGTTTCATCGGCGCCCGCGGCTCCGCGGTGATGAAGGTTTATCAGGATTTCCTTGCCATAGTTTATAATGGAATGGTCGGCTTTGCCCGAAATATTTACAACGGCGCCTATGCCGCAGGCATCGTGCTCGGTTTTTACTTCGTATAATCCGCAGTCTTTCTGTATTCTCGCCATTTTATTTCTTTATCATATCGTAGAATGGCCGATTTCCCCCAGAAAGAATCGGCCATTTATTCAACAACAGTTTGTAAATTGTGATTTTATTTTACGAACAGCATTTCAGCATAAGTCGGCAGCGGCCATATTTTTGCGTCGACAATCATTTCCAAACCATCGGCAGCTTTCCTTACCTTCCCCATTGCCGGGATAACGGCATCTCTGTAGTTTTCCGCTTTTTTTGCCGTATCATCAATGCCGATTGCGGCGGCAGCGGCTTTTTTAAGTTCATCGATACTGTTGTTCAATTCGCTTATCAACTCACAGGTTTTATTGAGCATTTTCTTTTGGGTCGCACTGTCAGAACCCGCATCGTTGATATTTTTTACAGACTTTGCCAGTTTTGTCGAGTATTCGATCGCTGCCGGCAGAATTTGTCTTTGAGCGATGTTCAGAGTGGTCTTTGCTTCGATGTTAATAGTCATACTGTAAGCATCGAGCAGGATTTCCGTTCTCGCCTTCAATTCCGCATTGCTGAGAACCTTATGGTTTACAAACAGTTCGACGTTTTCTTCACCCATAATGGTTTTTAGCGATTCGACAGTCGATTTAATATTCGGCAGGCCTCTTTTCGCCGCTTCTTTGGCCCATTCTTCGGTATAGTTATCGCCGTTAAAGACTATTCTTTTGTGGTTCTTCGCGATTTTTTGCAGAATTTTTTGTACGTCTGCTTTGACATTCGAGGATTTTTCCAGTTCATCCGCGATTTCCTTCAGTATGTCGGCAACGATAGTATTCAATACGAACATCGGGCCTGCGGTTGACTGGCTGGAGCCTACCATACGGAACTCGAATTTATTTCCGGTAAACGCGAACGGCGAAGTTCTGTTTCTGTCTGTGCTGTCTTTAGGCAGCTGCGGCAGAGAAGATACGCCGAGCTTGAGATGTCCGCCGGTCTTTGACGATTGAGCGGTTCCTTCAGCGATCTGTTCGAGAATATCGGTTAATTGGTTGCCGAGGAATATCGATACGATTGCCGGCGGAGCTTCATGAGCGCCGAGCCTGTGGTCGTTTCCGGCAGTTGCGACGCTTGCGCGAAGCAGTTTTGAATATTTATCAACCGCGCGGATAACAGCGCACAGCATTACGAGAAACACCATATTATCATGCGGCGTACTGCCCGGGTCGAGCAGGTTGATGCCGTCGTCGGTAATCATACTCCAGTTGTTATGCTTTCCCGAGCCGTTAACGCCTGTGAACGGTTTTTCGTACAGCAGGCAGACCAGATTATGTCTCAGTGCCACTTTTTGGAGTGTTTCCATAACTAATTGATTATGGTCTGTGGCTACATTCACGGTGCCGAATACCGGAGCCAGTTCATATTGAGCAGGCGACACTTCGTTGTGCTGGGTTTTTGCCGAGACACCGAGTTTCCACAGTTCAACATTAACATCGTGCATAAATGACGCGACCCTTTCATGCAGTGCGCCGAAATAATGGTCGCTCATCTCTTGTCCTCGCGGCGTAGGTGCTCCGAACAGCGTGCGTCCGGTGAGCATAATGTCGAGTCTTTTTTCAAAGAATCTTTTGTCAATCAGGAAGTATTCCTGTTCCGGCCCCAGCGTAGCGCCGACGTTTTTAGAGGTATTATTTCCCAGTACTCGCAATACTCTTGTCGCTTGTTTATTCAGCGCGTCCATAGACCGCAGCAAAGGCGTTTTCTTATCGAGTGCTTCAGCGTTGTATGAACAGAAAGCACATGGGATATAGAGAGTAATATTTCTCCCTGTTTCCTTAATGAATACCGGGCTTGTGCAGTCCCATGCGGTATAGCCTCTTGCCTCGAAAGTTGCCCGCAGTCCGCCGGAAGGAAAACTGGATGCGTCAGGTTCGCCCTGGATGAGTTCTTTGCCGCTGAATTCCATAATAGTTCTGCCTTCAGCGGTTGGCGAAATAAACGAGTCGTGCTTTTCAGCGGTCAGTCCCGTCATCGGCTGGAACCAGTGACAAAAATGCGTAGCGCCTTTTTCGATGGCCCAGTCTTTCATTGCATTTGCCACAACTCCGGCTAAAGCCGTATCGAGAAATCTGCCTTCGGCGATAGTCTTTTTGAATTCTTTATAGACATTCTCCGGCAGCCGTTCTCTCATCACTATATCGTTGAAGACGTTTTTGCCGAATATCGCTGTTACTGGTTCAAGACATTCACTCATTTTTTATACTCCATACATTTTCAATTATTTATAACAGTTGCCACTAAGTATATTATACTATATAAGCAATTACTATACCAAACACGATTTGGCTTTAATAATTTGCATAACAACTTGTTAAATAAGGCGTTGTGTTTTCTGTTAAATCCAACATAAAACTTGTTACATCTACATTTATGTATATTTTTCTTATTAAATCTACATAAATGTATTTATTGAAAAATTGAGTTTTTCCGAAAAATCTTCTAACCAATAGCTTCGCTGCCTCGCTCACCAGTTCGGATTCTTACGCATTCCGGCAGGTCGAGAACAAAGATTTTACCATCGCCTGTTTGGCCGGTCTTTGCACCAGTAGTTATAGCTTTTATTGTCCGTTCTACATAATTTTCGTTCACCGCTATTTCGAGACGGATTTTTCGAAGCAGGTTTCCAGTTTCTTTCATCCCGCGATAAATTTCAGTAACGCCTTTTTGTCTGCCGTGTCCGAGAACCTCGCTTACAGTAATGAGGTTAACCTCTTCTTTATAGAGTTCTTCTTTGACTTGTTCGAGTCTGTGCGGCTGAATTATTGCTATTACCATTTTCATAATTGATTTCCTTTCTTGTTATTCAAGCATTGTATAGGCGCGTTCGTTATGTTGAGTCAGGTCAAGACCTATCGCTTCATCGTTATCTGTTACTCTAACTCCGATTATTTTATCGACGATTTTGTAAATAACGTAAGTCGCGATAAGGCTGTATATTATTGTAACAGCCGTTGCCGTAAGTTGTATCAGCAATTGCTTTGCGTTTCCTGCGAGAAGTCCATCAGCGCCTGCCGGATTTACCGCCTTTGTCGCGAATATTCCTGTTGCGATAGCTCCCCAGATACCGCCAATGCCGTGCACGCCGAAGGCATCGAGCGAATCGTCATAGTGGAATTTATGTTTTATAAAACTTACAGCGGTAAAACAGAATATACTTACCATTACGCCAATTGCGATTGCTCCGCCAATACCGACAAATCCGGCGGCAGGAGTTATTGCAACCAGTCCCGCAACCGCACCTGAAATAGTGCCTAACATTGTCGGACTGCCGTTTAAAATCCAGTCAATTATCGCCCACGTCAAAGCTGCTGCCGCCGCGGCAGTGTTGGTAACGACAAAGGCATTTACCGCCAGGCCGTTTGCACCAAGTGCGCTGCCTGCGTTGAAGCCGAACCATCCGAACCAAAGTAAAGCCGCTCCCAAAACGCTGAACGGCAGGTTGTGGGGCGGTATCGGGTATTTGTCGTAGCTTATTCTTTTTCCTATCATTAAAGCGGTAACTAATGCTGCGATACCGGCGTTGATATGAACGACCGTTCCGCCCGCGAAATCGAGCGTACCCATATTTCTGAGCCATCCGCCGATGCCCCAGACCCAGTGTGCCATCGGGTCATATACAAATGTTGCCCACAGCAGTGTGAAAACCAGAAACGCTGAAAATTTCATTCGTTCCGCGAAAGCGCCGATAATGAGAGCTGGCGTAATTACCGCAAACATCGCCTGGAATATCATAAAGGCTTGATGCGGGATAGTTGCCGCATAGTCAGGATAAGGATCAAGGCCGACACCATTGAGTCCGAACCATTTTAATCCGCCCCAAAATCCGTTCGATGGCGCAAACGACAGACTGTAACCTATCAGCACCCATTGAATGCTCAGGGCAGCCAGGACAATGAAGCATTGCATAAGAACGCTGAGATAATTTTTTCGTCTGACAAGTCCGCCGTAAAAGAATGCCAGTCCCGGCGTCATCAGCATAACAAGAGCTGTTGAGATAAGCACCCAGGCGGTATCGCCGGTGTCAATCGCAGAAATAATATACATTTTTAGTTCTCCTTATTACTTAAAATTACTTTTTTAAAAACTCTTACCAATGCTTACGCCTGTAAATAAATAGTCGCTGGATTTGCCGTACATATCGGTATCACGAATCTTTCCGTCAACCAGCGTTACATAATTTATGCTGGGCTTAACGGTCCAGCCGCCTGGAAAGCATATTGGCAATCCAACTGTAAACGCCAAATCGTTCAGCCGGGACTCATCAACACCCCAGTAATCCTTATTATATGTGCCGCTGCCCCAGCCGAGACTTGCGCCTAATTGAAGGCCGCAATAGCAATCTTCAGTGAAGGTCGCGATTTTTTCAATTGTATGGCCAAGACTGAAACTTACATAAGTTCCATTCTCGTTGCCGAGGCCGTGATATACTTTAATTGCCGGTTTCAATGGAACATCAAAATTGAATCCCCAATACACTTCTGTAGTATCTGTAGCTGATATACTGGGAAAGTGATAATGAATCGTTCCAATAGAATAACCGATTTTGCTGTCTTCACTAAACTTGTTACTGTAATCAAGCGTCAAGTCATATTCAGTAAGTTCGCCGCTATTGTCATGATAGTTAGTCAGGTCGGCATTGCCCCAGACACTGGCGGTAAATCCCTTGCAACTGGCTCCGATGCTTGGCTGAAAAACGAAGTCGTCATTAAGCAACTGTCCTCGCCATACATACTTGCTGTAGAAGTCGCTGCCAAGGGTAAAACCAATCTTGTCTTCGCCTTCTGCCAACACAGCCGAAGAGGTTACGAACAATACCAGCAATAATGTTAACTTTCTCATTTCTCTGTCTCCATTAAAAGTTTCCAGTCGATATTTAAAAACAAACAGTTAACGTTTTTATATAGAAGCAATCTTTGTGCCAAAGAATGTAATAATTTCAAATTTAATCTTAAGTGCTTATTTTGGGGTGTGTTATGGTGATAGATGTCTTGAGGTAGCGTTGCTAAATTTAAATACAATAATGTAGAAGTGTTATTTTTGTACTACAATTTTGTATTTTTAAGAGAGCAGTTTGGGGAATATCCCATACTTTTTGATTTTGTATCCGAGGATTCGTTCTGTCAGTCCCAGTTCTTTTGCAGCTTTTCTTTGTTGGCCGTTATATTTTTTAAGGGCGTCGATGATAAGTTCTTTTTCCTTGTTTTCGATAATCTCTACAAGCGACCGTCCCGGCGAGGCATCGCTTTTCTTAATCATTTGCAGGGATGGCGGCAGATGTTCCGAGCGTATGACATCTTCATTGCACAGAAGGACAGCTCTTTCAATACAGTTTTCAAGCTCTCTTATATTTCCCGGCCAGTGATAACTTGTAAGCATTTCAATCGCCGGCGTTGAGATGCGTGTAATTCTTTTGTTATTTTCTTTCGTGAATTGTTCGAGGAAGTAATCGGCCAGGAGCATAATATCGTCTTTTCGCTCTCTGAGCGGCGGCAGATAAATTGGAAAAACGTTTATCCTGTAATAGAGGTCTTCTCTGAAGAGTTTTTCCTTAATTTGTTCTTCGAGATTTTTATTTGTAGCAACGATAATGCGTACATTTGCCTTTATGGTTTCAGTTCCGCCGACTCGTTCAAACTCTCTGAATTGAATAACCCTGAGCAATTTAATCTGCAGATTTATGGAAAAATCGCCTATTTCATCGAGAAATATTGTACCGCCGTTTGCTCTTTCGAATCTGCCGAGTTTTCTTTCAGTTGCCCCTGTAAAGGATCCTTTTTCATGGCCGAACAGTTCGCTTTCGAGCAGTGTTTCCGGCAGGGCGGTGCAGTTTACCTTCACGAAAGGCTTACTTGCCCTGTTGCTGTTATAATGGATTGCGTGAGCGACGAGGTCTTTGCCGGTTCCGCTTTCTCCACGAATCAGGACGGTAGCGTTACTGTCGGCGACCTGTTCGATAAGGCGGTAAATTTGTTTCATCGCGTTGCTTGTGCCGACCATATTGTCTATATTGAAATGTGTTTTTAATTCCTGTCTCAGCCGCAGGTTTTCTTCTGAAAGCTGTCTTCGGTCGGATTCGACAAGTTTATTTAGTTTTACCGCTTGTGCGACCATTGTTGCTATGACATTCAGGAGATTCAGATTTGCTTCCACGTCATCGTCTTTTTGAACCTGTCTGTCAACGCTGAGAGTTCCGATTGTTTTGCCTTCGAGTTTTATCGGCACACAGTAAAAGGCGATTTGTTTGCCGTGCGTCTGACTCCTGGAATGAGTTTTGTGAAGAAATCTGTTGTCTTTTGAAATATCCGGCACGACGATTTCTTTGCCGGTTTGAACAACGGTGCCGGTAACGCCTTCTCCGATTTTATAGCTGCCTAATTGTTTTGATTCTTCACTCAGGCCGTGCGCCACTTTTATATTTATCGTTTCCGTTCCGGGGTCAAGCAGGGTAATAGTTCCTCTTTGCAGTTTGACGTGTGTATCGAGAGATTTCAGGATGGCCTTGAGTGTAAATTCAAGGTCGAGGGATTCTGCGAAGGCCTTTGCCATATCGCCTAATAACTGTACTTCCTTTGATAGTTTGGCTGTCATATTTTTTTCTTTCGCTATAACATACAAATATAGCATACAAAATTGTAGTCAAAAAACAATAAATTACAATATTGTTTAAAAAAAATAAAAATTTATGCGTTTTCAAGCTAAAATCAGGGTTTAATGATTTGCTTCCGGCTGCTTTGGCAAACCTCCAAAGTCAAATTTCATGTATTTACGAAATACGCTATATTTGAATAAGGGAATTTGCCCCAATCGCCCGTATTGTCTATTTTGTCAATTGAGTTTATCAAGAAAGCCAGACCTCAATAAAGAGAATCTGGCTTAGGAGGAGGGTGATGAAAAGCTTGTGTATGCCGAACATCTAATAGTTCGGTTTAATATCTCAAAATTATTTAAGGGATTATGACCGTCTATCTGGTGAAATCAAGTAATTTTTGTGATTTTTTAGCATAATTCACTTTTTTATCCAGATAGTTTGCTGAATGCGTATATGGACCTATAAAATCTGCTTGCCAACAGCCTTTTTCTTACATATTCTTAAGTTATCTAAACCTATTATATAAAACTGTATATATGAAGATAACCATTTCGACATTATGTAAGGCCAAGGAGCAAGGGCGGAAATTTTCCGCGGTAAGCTGTTATGACTATACCAGCGCGAGGCTTGTCGCCGCTGCCGGCGTTGATGTTCTGCTGGCAGGCGATTCAGCATCGCAGTTTATACTCGGTTTTGACAGCACTTTGCCGGTAACGATGGATTTTATGGCGGCTATAACCGCTGCAGTCAGACGTGCCGCACCGGAGTTGCTGTTGGTAGCGGATATGCCTTTTGCCAGCTGTAAAGCCGGTATCGCCGAAACGGTAAAGAATGCCGAGCGATTTGTTAAGGAAAGCGGCGCTGATATTGTCAAAATTGAAATGGTTGAAGCTGATTTCGATACAATTAAAGCTGTGGTGGACGCAGGCATTTCTGTTATGCCGCATCTCGGCATTCGACCCCAGACTGGCAAATACAAGGCTGAAGGTACAACTGCGGAGGTTGGAGCCGAGATTATCGAATCCGCTGATAAGGCATACAGAATCGGCGCTGAAATGATTTTACTGGAAGGTACCGCCAGGGAAGTTGCCAAAATCATAACACAAAAATTACCAATACCTGTTATTAGCTGCGGTTCAGGGCCGGACTGCGATGGACAGGTTCTGGTTCTGCCGGACATATTAAATCTTAAAGACGGACCGATGCCGAAGTTTTCAAAAAGTTTTGCGGATATCGGCAAAGCATCCATCGAAGCGATTGCTCTGTATGACAGGCAGATTAAGCAGGGCGTTTTCCCAGACGATTCTCACAGTTACCATATGAAAAGCGGCGAGTACGAAAAACTTAAAAAGATGATAAGCTGATTTATGCTGCAAAACGAAACACTATTAGAAAGCCAAAACGAATCCGGAACTATTCGTCCATTGATTATTTCCGATATTAAGACTGTCAGGCAGTACTGTTCGTCATTTCGGCATTTGCTTTTTGGTTTTGAAGCTCAGGGTATGATTTCCGCGATAGTTGTTCCGCCTGCCAGCGATATTGAATCTTTTCTTTTTCCCGGTGTCGGAGTAGTCGAGCACCCGGCGTTAAGATTTCCATTATTTTTCATTCAGAACCGCAAACTCCTGATTTCACGTATTGAAAAAATCAGACCTGACATAATTCACTGTTACAGCACATCGAAGGTATTGCTTGCTAAATCGCTTGCGGAACATTTCGGCATACCGGCGGTAATTACCATAAACTCCGGCCGTATAGGTTTTTCGGTGAAAATGATTATAAACAAAAGTTTTGAGCGGATTATTGTTCCGTCAAATCGTATTGCCGACCAGTTGGAACAAAGAGGTCTTCCGCGAGAGAAAATATCACAGGTGAATATCGGTACGTTTGCCGATGAGAGCTGCGCCTGTTTCGCAAAGCCTGAGAGGTTGCCGAGCATGATAGTTCTCGGCCCCTTTGATAAATTCAGCGATTATGAGCCGCTGCTCGGCGCAATCAGGCACTTGTCAGTCGATGGTTATGAATTTGCTGTGATTTTTATGGGTCAGGGGCGGGCCGAAGGCCGCATTCGTGATTTTATAAAATCGACAGGTCTTGTTCAGACAGTCAGCATTACGCCGATGATCAGGCCTTTACGTGCTGTTTTTCGCGGCTGTGATATATTCATTCATTCCTGCCGTTCGGGCGAATTTGCCCCCGCGGTGATTGAGGCCGCCGGTGCGGGACTTGCGATAGCTGCCGACAAAAATAATGTTGAGGATTTTCTGCAGGATGGTTCTACCGCTGTTTTATTTGATGGCAGCGATGAATTAAGTATTTATTCCTCGCTTGGCAAACTTCTCGACGACAGGGCTTTGGCTAAAACGACAGCCTCTGCCGCCCAGGATTATCTCCGCAGTAACAATTCCATAAGTTCAATGATAAATAATCTGCTGAAAATCTATTCGGAAGCAAAAGTCATCCGATAGTAGAAAAACCGCAGAAAGTTTGTAATAAGGAATTACCATGAATAGCGATATGTTTTTGAAGGCCGAGAACTGGCTAAGACAATTTCTTTTCGAGATAGCGATACCCGCGGCGATTGTCATTGTAACTCTCATAATTGGGTATATCGTCAGAGGGATTGTTTTTTCACGGCTTGCGAAATGGGCCAAAAATTCCAAAACTCAAATCAACGGC